>ENA-OYZN01000162-OYZN01000162.1-human-gut-metagenome-genome-assembly--contig:-NODE-162-length-45645-cov-12.986510_pt1 | contig 45645 bp, 40 predicted proteins | sample MGYA00243294_ERZ653483 | MGnify/ENA primary metagenome ERZ653483 (study PRJEB26926, sample SAMN06165155) | human gut metagenome | biome: ENVO:00009003; feature: ENVO:2100002; material: ENVO:00002003... | reverse complement strand
CGGTTAAACACCGGCTTTCCAGCCTCACTGTCTTTAATATCAACACAAAAATAACCGTTTCTTACAAACTGGAATTTTTCTTCTTTTGCTGCATTCATAAGTTCAGGCTCAACATAACAGTTATCAATGACTGTAAGTGAATGTGGGTTTACATTTATTGAACCATCTTCTTCATATAAAGTTACTTTAGCGGATTTTATATTGTCATCGCTACTGAAATCTACAGAATATGTTACTGAGTCTGTGGTTACCATTTCTCTTTTTAAGCTTAATTCTAAGTTGTCTGTTCTAAAGTTTCTTGCTAAGTATTCGTAGCCATCAGAATCTTTTATTGACATATAGTAATTGGTGTTTTCTTTTATTTCTTCATTTTCATTAAATGTTATTGGTTGAAGGTCTGATGTTGTTGATAAAATTTTATAACCAGCCTCTTTTCCATCATCTACATTGTATAATGTGCAAGTTAGAGTTCCTTTTATTTGATTTGCAGTATCAATAACTTGAACCATAGCTCTAAAACTATTAATATCTACTGATAAGCTTACTAGGTCTACTGATACTTCTTTTCTTATTTCAGTGGTGTTGTTATCTTTACCATCTGTGCCATTACCTGGATTATCACTAGGATTGTCGGTATTATTTCCTGGATTATCATTATTATTAGGATTATTGTTATCATTAGGTGTATTGCTGTCTGTACCATCTTCTGAACCATTTCCATCTTTATTATCTTTTGCTGTTGTTTTTGGTATCTTTACTGACTTCCCTTTTTCTACTGTTATTTTTGTTTTTCCACTAAATTTTATTACTGGTTTCTTTTTATCTTTTTTACTTTTTGCTTCTACTGTATACGGATTTGTTTCTGTTATACTTGTATCTGGTACTCCTAATAATCCTGCTGTTAATGCTAACACCAGCATTACTGCCGCTGCTGCTTTTTTTGGTCTATACGCTCTTTTTGCTGGTATATTTATTTCTTCTTCGTCATATCCACAAAATTGAAACTCTCCTTCCTCTTTTTCTGCCTCTGCTTTTTCTATCCTTTTTCGCATTCTTATTAATTCTTTTTTCATATTATCCTTCCTCTCTCCTGTATACAGGCTTTTCTTAATTAAAAAACACTATCTCTTTTTTCTGTAATTTCCCATACATATTTTCCCACATTATTACTGTTTTTTCAATCAAATAGCACCAATGGGCAATATTCGGCATGAAAAGATTAAACACCAGCCCTCTGATAAATTAAATGCCATTATCGCAGAGTTGGTCAAACTGGATACACCGCCCCTGCCAGTTGCACCTGTGCCATTTCCAGTTGCGTTTTACGATAATGATAGACTTTTTTCGACCAAAAAGGTATAATTATGATGTGTGCAATATTTTACTTTTTCATTCATATACATAGGAGAAGATACAAGCTTTTTTGCCACAATGCATTTCGTTATATTCTAAAAAATGCATTTAGAACCTACACAATTAAACTTACAAAAAAAGGAGAATGTTATGGGATTAATCAAAGCAATTTCAGGTGCAATCAGAGGGGTTGCCGCAGACCAGTGGAAGGAGTATTTTTACTGCGATGCATTAGAAGCAGATGTATTGGTAACGAAGGGTCACAGAAGAAACAACAGTAAATTCGGAACAGGCAATAAGGGAAATGACAATATTATCAGTAACGGTTCCGTCGTTGCCGTAAATGAAGGTCAGTGTATGATTATCGTTGACCAGGGTAAGGTCGTTGAATTTTGTGCCGAAGCAGGAGAATTTTTATACGATACCTCGTCAGAACCAAGCCTTTTGTCCGGCGATTTAGGTGAAAACATTGGTAAGACTTTTTCGCAAATTGGCAAGCGTTTTACCTTTGGCGGTGATACCGGCAAAGACCAAAGAGTTTATTTCTTTAATACAAAAGAAATTATGGGCAATAAATACGGCACAGCAAATCCCGTTCCTTTCCGCGTAGTTGACCAGAATATTGGCTTGGATGTAGACATTTCTGTTCGTTGTAATGGTGAATACTCCTACCAGATTTTTGACCCCATCCTTTTCTATACAAATGTCTGCGGAAATGTAACAGATGAATTCACAAGAGACAAGATTGACAGCCAGTTAAAAACCGAATTAATGACGGCTTTACAGCCAGCCTTTGCTGAGATTTCCGCTATGGGAATCCGATACAGTGCAGTTCCTGCACATACCCTTGAGGTTGCTGATGCATTGAATAAACAGTTATCCGAAAAATGGGGACAATTAAGAGGTATCCGGATTGTTTCCTTCGGTGTCAACACCATTAAGGCTTCCGAAGAAGACGAGCAGATGATTAAGGAGCTGCAAAAGACCGCAGTTCTCCGGAATCCAAATATGGCAGCCGCTACCCTGGTAGGTGCACAGGCAGAGGCTATGAAGTCTGCCGCTTCTAACACCTCCACCGGACCTATGATGGCATTTGCCGGTATGAATATGGCAACCCAGGCGGGCGGTATGGATGCTAACGCATTATTTGCAATGGGTCAGCAGCAGAACAATACACCACCTGTCAATCCGACTCCGACCGCACCAAGCCCGGCTCCTGCAAGTCCTTCTGCACCCGCAGCAGAAGCACCTGCCACAGCTCCTTCCGCTGCTTCCTGGACCTGTTCCTGTGGTGCTGTTAATACCGGAAAGTTCTGTATAGAATGCGGTACACCAAAGCCTGCTCCTGTCAAGGGCTGGACCTGCTCCTGCGGTGCCGTAAACCAGGGTAAATTCTGTCCGGAATGTGGTGCCAGAAAGCCTGCGGACGCACCTTTATATCGTTGTGACAAGTGCGGCTGGCAGCCGGAAGACCCACATCATCCGCCAAAATTCTGTCCGGAGTGTGGAGACGTTTTTGATGAGAATGATGTCCAATAAATAAGCCTTGTAAAGGGATGGGAAACCCACTGTGTGGGTTTCTCTCGTTTTCAGATAATGCCTAAATCATAATTTTCTGAGGTGAAACAAATTGATAAAATACGTGAGAAATATTGATGATATAAGCAAATATCAGTGTGGGGAACTTCCTGCAAATGCACAAAAGGTTGATGCACCTGCTACAATGAATAAGATGATGAAGAAATCAATCCCTATTGCAGTAATATTGTGTATAGTTATGTTCTTGACTATGTTTATTAAAACATTTACAAGTAAAGCCTTGGTTATTTTTCCACCAGCAGTGTTAGGTGGAGCATTGATTGGCTTTTTGCTTCTGATTGTCCATGAATGGTTACATGCTATAGCTTATCCAAGTGCAGCTGAGGTAACCATTGGTAAATTGAAAGGTAAGATAGTTTGGGTTGCATTAGCATCATTTCCGCTAAAAAGAAGTCGATTTATACTTATGTGCCTATTACCATTTCTACTTGGAATTATACCTTGGGTGCTATTTATATTATCAGCGCCACAAAGTACAGTATTCAATGGATTGATGTTTGGAATGGCATGTATGGGAATGGTATCTCCATATCCTGATGTATATAATGTCGTTATGGTGCTAAAACAAACAAGGAATACTGATAAAATTATGTTTTGGGGAGATGACACATATCGGATTTCTTAATGTTAAAATATTAAGAAACTTTTAGCTTGTCGAAATGATTAAATCATGCAGAAAATTAGAATTTAGGAGATTACATATGATTAGAGAAATCAACGAGAATGAGCTGAACGAACTGTTAGAATTGTATTTATATTTGCATGAGGAATCAATCCCAGAAATGACAGAGCATTTAAAAGATACATGGAATACCATCATTCGGGACGAAAACCATCATATTGTTGTTAATGTGATAGATGGAAAAATTGTATCATCCTGTGTATGTGTGATAATTCCTAATTTGACAAGAAATGTAAGGCCATATGCGTTTTTAGAAAATGTTGTTACACATAGGGATTACAGAGGGAAGGGTTATGCAACCGAATGTTTAAATTATGCAAAAGATATAGCTGTAAAGAAAAACTGTTATAAAATGATGTTGCTTACAGGTTCAAAGGAAAAGAAAACCCTGGATTTTTACCAAAATGCAGGGTATAACAGCTCTGATAAAACAGCTTTTATTCAGTGGATAGATATATGAGGGAGGAGAAGATTTATGGACGATTTTAACGATATGAATATCGTGGACACAAAAGAAGAAACAGACAAGAAATGTTCCCAGTGTGGTGGTGTTATGGATTTTGACCCTGCCACCGGCAATCTGAAGTGTCCATATTGTGATTACGAAGAAACCATTAAAGTACAGGAGGACAAGCCGAAGAAAGCGGAGGAGCTGGACTTTTATACCGCCGAGCATACCGCCAACCGTGACTGGGGTGTAGAGACAAAGACGGTTCTCTGTAAAGCCTGCGGTGCTGAATCCATTTATGATGCTTTACAGACTGCGGCAGTCTGCCCATTTTGCGGCTCCAACCAGGTTATGGATGCAAATGACCAGGATACCATAGCACCAGGCGGTGTTGTACCATTTAAAATAAGTGATAAACAGGCTTCCGAGCTCTTCCACAAATGGATTAAACGCAGATGGTTCTGTCCAAAGCTCGCCAAAGACAGCGCCAAACCAAAGCACTTTAAGGGCATTTACCTACCATACTGGACCTTTGATGCAGACACCTTTTCCTCTTATCAGGGGGAATACGGTATCGACCACACAAGAAAAGACCGGAACGGCAACACTCATACAGAGACTGACTGGCACCGCACCTCCGGCACCCACAGGGAATTTATCAATGATGAGCTGGTACTGGCTTCCAAAAATCATGATATGTCCATGCTTCGTAAGCTGGAGCCATTTGATACGGAAAATAACAAAGCCTATAAGCCGGAATACATTGCCGGATTTGTGGCAGAGCGCTACTCTCTGGGACTTAAGGATGCATGGACAAAAGCCATGACTTCAATTAAGGAAAAGTTAAAGCGCCATGTTTCGGATAAAATCACCCAGGAGCACCATGCAGACCGTGTCCGCAATGTGAAGCTGGGAACAGATTACAGCAATATTACATATAAATATCTTTTGCTTCCCATCTGGGTATCCAACTTTAAATACAACGACCAGGTATACCAGTTTATGGTGAACGGACAAACCGGTAAGGTAGCAGGTAAAACGCCAATTTCTGTTCCGAAGGTTGTCATTACCGTAGTTGCAGTTATTGCCATCATCGCAATTCTCTACTACCTTGGTGTATGGAACTAAGACTATATCAAAAGACTGCCCTGACCATTTAGAAATGTGCTAGGGTATCTTACTTATATATCCGATTACATGGAGGCACTATGAAATATATACCAATTATCATTATTTTAATCCTTATTCTTGCCATTATAATCGCAATCTACTGTGGTGTACGCTATCTCCAGAGAAAGACCAGAGAAGTATCCAGCGCGCTTTTCGGCACCTCAGATATTACACAGGCTGCCTGGCAGATGAAACAGGAATACTCCACAACACCCAAATCCGTTTCTGCCATGACCAGTCTGCTTCTGCCAAAGATTGTATCCGACTTCCCGGATTTTCAGTATGACGAAATGAAGCAGCGGGCAGAAAATGTATTGACACAGTACTTACGTGCAGTTACAGAAAAAAATACCGCCATATTAACAGATGGCAATACCGAGCTGGAACAGCAGCTTGACAATCATATTCAGATGCTTTCTGTGAAGGATTTGCGGGAACATTTTGACCAGATTAAAATACACCGGACAGAAATCAACCAATACAGAAAAACCGCCGGAAGATGTATTATCACATTCCAGTCTGCACTTGAATGCTATCACTATATTACAGATAATTCTTCCTCCATAAAGGAAGGCTCCAAAGAGTACAAATACCAGACCAAATACAATACGGATTTAATCTATATCCAGGACCGCAGCCTCGTAGAAAATGAGCTGGGCAACGCATTAGGGGTTAACTGTCCAAACTGCGGTGCTCCTCTTTCCTCCCTTGGTGCAAAGTTCTGCGAATACTGTGGCACTCCGGTTATCGAAATCAACATTCATGCCTGGTCCTTCAGCAATGTGGAAGAAATCCGTTAAACCAGCACGAATATTTATTTCAGACTGCTTGCTTTCTTGAATAATACAAGCCCCGCCAGAAACAATATTGCAATCATTCCGACACCAATATTGATATTTCCGGTCAGCTGGGATACTACGCTGACCACTGTAGTTCCCATAAAGGAAGCACCTTTTCCACAGATATCCAGCAGTCCAAAATATTCCCCGGTCTGGTTTGACGGGATAATCCTGGTAAAGTATGCACGGGATAATGCCTGAATCCCTCCCTGAAACATACCCACTAAAACCGCCAGAACCCAGAACTGCCACTGGCTTTTTAAAAATACTGCAAACAATGCAATTCCAAAATATGCAATAATGCAAACCATAATTAATTTTTCAGCTTCCATTTTTTTTGTTAACTGTCCAAACAAAATGGAACATGGAAATGCAACAATCTGCGTAACCAGAAGTGCCAGTAAAAGTCCGGTACTTTCAAGCCCCAGTGCAGAGCCATATGCTGTTGCCATGTCAATAATCGTATAAACGCCATCTATGTAAAAGAAAAATGCCAGTAAAAACAAAAATACCTTCTTTTCCTTCTTCAGATTTTGAAAAGTCCGCCCAAGTCTTGTAAAACTTTCCCGAAGGGCATGGGGCTGTTTTTCCACATAATATTTTTGCTGATAACTTTTCAGAAGTGGAAGCGTCATCACACCCCACCAGATTGCAATAATGATAAAGGCTATTGCCATGGCAGTTTGCATAGAAATTCCAAGCATATCCGCACCAAGCACCAGACCCAGAGAAAGAATAAACGGAACACAGCTCCCTATATAGCCCCATGCATAGCCCTGTGCCGATACATTGTCCATTCTTTCTTCCTCAGTAACATCTACAAGCATGGAATCATAGAAAATAAGGCTTCCAGAATATCCGATTTTTGCTATCACAAAAACAACCAGAAACACCAGCCAGTTCCCTGCTGCACCCAGACCGATGCATCCAATCAGACCAACCAAAAGTGCAATAATAAAGATTCGTTTTTTATATCCTTTTGTATCCGCTAATGTTCCACAAACCGGTCCCATTATGGCAACCACTATTGTTACAATGGAGGCGGCATATCCCCAGTACGCCAGATAATCTACAGAAGAAATTCCTGCCTTTTCTGCCAGATAATTAAAGTAAATCGGAAATATTGTTGCCACCATGAGAGTAAAGGCAGAATTACCCACATCATACAAAATCCAGTTTTTTTCTTCTTTTGCTAACTTATTTCCCATTCTTCTTTTCCCCTTCTTCCACCAGCTTAGAACCGAAAGTATAGCAATATACTGAATCCAGCGGTTTATTCTCCTCTACATACCCTTTATATTCCTGAATCAGCCGGACTGCCTCCCGCTTTGCCTCCTGATAAAGAGTTGAAAGTGTTTCTGTACTGTCATCACATTTTGGATTTTTCCTGATATTTACAACCATACCATGTATACTGTCATAATAGCCGCTTGCTTTTAACACCGAATTAATTACTTTTCTTTTTGTCTTCGATGGAGCCCGAAGCAGGCTATGACTGATAATCATTTCCCTCAATGCCGTTCTTACCTGTCTGGCTGTAATTCCTTTGTAAAAACAGCTGATGACCCTTGCATTTCGCATAGACGGAGTAATATGCTTTGTAAGCCTGTGCCTGATTGGATTGAAGCCGTCTTTTACCATTAGCGCCCTGTCAAATTCCGTTTCGATTTCTGCATGACTGACTCCGCTTTCTGCTATTTTCTCATCAATATATCCATGACACGCTTTATCCAGTGCGAAATGACAGATAAAGCCATAGACATAGGATAAATATGCACCATGATTGGAATATTTCCGAACCACCTTCGCCGCATATTCAAAAAATTCTTTACCGGCTTTGTCATGCATATCATATCCCGTCTGATTCACAAAATTACGGGTTAGCGGATGATAGTAAAACAGAATATCTGGTCCGTGCAGCCCAATCAAAAACAATTCCGGATAGGTTTCCACTATGCGTTTTTCTCTATTTTTCAAAGCTTCCTTTACTTCCTGCCCAAAACGATAATGTGCATACAAAGATGGCATTTTCCTTTTCTCCTTCCTGTTGTTTTATTATGCTACCTTTATTATTTGCTCTCCTCCATAAAATAATTATTGTTCCTGCTCTATTGCTATAAAATACTGTATATCCAATGTCTCTAACGCCGCATCTGCAATATTCACGCAACTGTTACCCATGCGGTCAATGGCATGCAGAATCTTGTTATATGGCACCGTAAGATTTGCTTCGCATTTTCCCTTGCTGACACGCGCCATATGGGCTTTTCTCATATCAATATCCAAATCTAATATCTTGCCCTTCTTTTTCGCAATCTTCCTGGCATTTTCCTTATTACCGGTCTCCATAATCTGCAGGCTTTCCTCATACATTTCCGCAATCAGTTTAAGGCTTTTCTCTAATTCTTTCATTGCCTCCCTGGAGAACTTATATTTCTTATCCAGTTTATCCTTTACAGAACTGCTGACTTCCTGGCAAAGCGATGCCATACGCTCTACATCACTTAATACATACATAATTCCTGCTGTATGGGTAGCCTGGTCTTCCGTCAGCACACCAGCAGAAAACAAATCTGCCAGATACTCTGTAATTTTCTCATTTAAATGCTTTGCAACCTCTGCTTTTTCATTGAGTTTTTGCAGCAGTGACTTATCTTCCTTTTTAACCACCTCTATGGTATCGAGAATCAACTCACGAACCACATTGCTGCAATGCAGCATTTCCTTTGCAACAAGCTGCAGCGCCGCAGCCGGCTGGCCAATCAGGTTCTCATCCAAATACTTCGGCTCCATTGGGTCATCCAGCTGTTTTTTCCCGTCCGGTACAAGCTTCATAACAATCGGCACCATTACTTTCGTAATCAAAAACATCCAGATTATCGTCATGGTAAGATTAAAAATCGTATGGGCATTTGCAATCTGTCTGGAAATTACTTCTACCTCCGGACCATTTGGAGAAATTTTTTGTATAAAGGCAGCATATGGGTCTACAAACCAGATAAACAAAAGACAGCCGGATATGTTAAATACACAATGGGCTACCGCTGTTCTCTTTGCATCTTTAGACTGACCGATGCTGGCAAGCAGTGCAGTAATCGTTGTACCAATATTATCACCAAACAAAATAGGAATGGCACCGGCAAGACCTAAAATACTGGTCACTCCGTCAGGACCTGCCTGGGAGGCAAAATTCTGTAGCACTGCAATGGTTGCGCTGCTGCTTTGAACCACCAATGTCATTAAAGTACCAACTGCCACGCCTAAAACCGGAATATCTGCCACCTGTGCAATCATATTGGTAAATACCGGGCTGGATGCAAGGGGTTTCATAACATCACCCATGGTTTCAATTCCTAAAAACAACAGACCGAAAGCAAATATGGTCTGTCCGATATTTTTTACCTTCTCGGACTTTGTAACAAAAGAAACTATAAATCCTAAAAAAACAAATACATAAATATAATCACTGATTTTAAATGCAATAATCTGTGCGGTCATTGTCGTACCGATATTGGCGCCCAGTATAATGGATATCGCCTGTGGCAGACTCATCAGTCCTGCACTGACAAAACCAATTGCCATAACCGTAGTAGCACTGCTGCTCTGTAAGACTGCTGTAGTAATCAATCCTGCAAGAACCCCAAGAAAAGGATTTTTTGTAAGCATTGCCAAAATGCTCTTCATCTTCTCTCCAGCAGCTTTCTGTAAGCACTCACTCATTAAATTCATTCCATAAATGAATATTGCAAGCCCTCCAAACAGTCCAAATATAATCTGTAAATTATCGCTCATTTTAATCTCCTCTCATTTGTTCATTTACAAAGCATATTTTTTTGTTTTCTATGTAATATCATCACAATCTGCGATGATTAGTTATTTAACTCTTCCCACTTTTGCACTTCTCCGACATAAATACGTTTCAACCAATCTAATGTAATATCAGACAGCGGATTATCCGCATTGACAATTACTGCAATGTCATCATTGGCAATAATTTCATAATCCAGTAATTCCTTTTCATAATCCTTTAAATCTCTGGATGACATACCCAGATTACATTCTCCGGTCATAGCCTTGTTAATTCCATCCGTGGAATCCGTCTCAACAACAGTGATAATTGCATTGGGATTTAATGCCATATACGCTTCGGCTAATTCTGTCATTAAAGGTGCCATCGAAGTAGAACCGGTTATCTCAATCTTTCCCTTTGCTTTATTGGATAAAAAGGTGCTGCTCTTTGCCACAGGAACGTAGGACTTCTCCACAATCTCCTGTCCTGCACCATGCACATATGTGAGAAAGTCCTGCTCTAACTCTGAAAGCTTCCCACTATATACGATATAAAAGGAACGGCTTAATGGATAATTATGATTCCTCGTATCCACTCCAATTCCATTAATACTCAAGGTTTTTACTTCCGAATCATCTGTCAGTGCACCTTTAGAGACATATCCGATTGAGGCATTCTCATTCTTTACAACCTCAATCACTTCCTCTGCATTATTTTTGATGACTGCATCCTCTCTGGTTAAATCTGATTTATCCTCACTACTCTGGTCAAAACCTGCCAACTGGGCAAATGTACCACGAGTACCGGAACCATCCTCTCTGGAAATAACCTGAATCTCTCCTAACTTATCAAGTCCTGCCACCTGCCCCTGCACCGGAGTATCCTCCGTTCCCATGCAGCCTGTAACTCCTAAGAACAGGCTGATTAAGCACAATCCCACAATTTTTTTGTTTGCCTTCATATAAACCTCCTAAACACTTACAATCAAAATCCGAAAATAATTGATTGTTTGTCTAATCTTATTCCCGCGAACAATGAGCCAATCATGGCACCTGCACAGGTATTTGGTTTAGTATACATTGCTTAGATAAATTCAAAATACATAGTTTTGTTAAATACATGTAAATTATTTCTATATACAAAATCACGGTCAAGGGGGATTATTTTATATCTAGTTTGTATTTAAAACAGCACACAAAAAATTAACAAACTCTTATACCAAATTTAACCTTTTCCTGATTTCAGAAGACATCACACATGATAGAATATTAATAATTATAGCTTCAAAAAAAGAAAGGATTCTTACATTATGAATAACCAATTTTTTGATTTTCACCAATATCCATATGACGGGGAGCGTATCAGTCCGGCAACTGTTTATCCTGCACAGCATGACGGAGCCAGACTGGATTCCCGCTATTCCCTTCCGCTGAAACGGGGAGAGGAGCGGAATCTCACTTTGTCCCAACAGGAATATCTAATGAACCGTATTTCCGGCGGACAATCTAAAAAAAGCACTATTGTGCTTATTATTATACTGATAACTGTGCTGTACACCATTTTTAAGAGTCTGGATGTTATGCGTCAAAGCCTGCCTGACAACCCTTTACTGGCACTGTTATTATCTGTCTTATTTCTTGTGATTATGACGGCAGCAGCTTTGTTGGGATACCACCATATAGAAAACCATAAGGCAACCCTGCTGGAAGCAATAGAACAAAAGAATTACAAAGTCTATGCCTACAATATAGATAACAAAAAATGGAGTGTCGCTCGTGGAGGAGAAAGCACAGACTGGTATTTTTATCTATATGTAAACGGCATCTACTTATCCGTAGATTCTCACCTTTATCTTGCAGTCAACATGGAAGAACCTATTTTGGGAGTCATTATAAGCACAGAAAAAGGAGACTACTTTTATCTGGTTCCAGCCATGCCATGAAATTGCCATCTGAGCTGTTTCATGGCACGGAACCATTAAAAGGCCGTTGAAACCGCACTCAAAAATAGTCCACCGAAGCATTTTCTCATATGCCTGGCAACAAAAAAAGCTGCCACACCATCTGATTTACATCAGTTGATGTGGCAGCCTCTTCTTTATTCATTATTTGGATGTTGCCCGCACATTCGATTCAAACATGCGGCTGTACCCCAGCCATTCATCACCCTTATCGCTGTTGCTGTCCAGCATTTCAACAAAGCCCTCCAGCTTTGCATCTGTATTATCGGCAAACGCCAGCGCCACTGCTTCTATCAGCGCAGGCTTCTTTGGCGAACCATATTCCAGTTCTCCATGATGGGATAAGATACAATGCTTCAATTCATTTGCCAGTTTAACCGGGAACCCGTCAATCTGCTTAATCTTCTCATCCATCATAATGGTTCCCATTACAATATGCCCGATAAGCTGTCCCTCATCCGTATAATCATTTTCCGGGAAAGACGAAATCTCATTCATCTTGCCAATGTCATGACAAAGAGCCGCAGTCACCAGCAAATCACGGTTCAGCACCGGATAACTCTTTGCATAAAAATCACATAGCCGGGCAACGGAAAGGCTGTGCTCCAGCAGACCTCCTGCAAAATTGTGATGCATGGTCTTCGCCGCCGAATGAAGCTTAAACGCCTTGATAAAATCTGTGTCCTCCGTAAACACCATCTGCAACAGCTTTAATAAATGCGGTTCCTTTACCGTATGTATCATGGTTACCAGTTCGTCATACATTTCATCCAGGTTCCGTTTGGAGCATGGCATGTAGTCCACCGGGTCATATTCTCCCTCTGCCGCTTTTCTGATACGCCGGATATTCAGCTGCAGGGTTCCCTGAAAGCTGGTTACCTGTGCATCTACCTGAATATAATCCATAGACTCAAAATGTTCAATTCCATTTGACAAATCCCACACCTTACCATCCACAGAGCCGGTTTTATCATGCAGCTGCATGGAATAATAATTCTTGCCTGCCTTTGTCTGTAACATTTTTTTGTCCTTACATAAATAGATTGAAGAAATCATATCTCCTTCTCGTAATTCTTTTATAAATCGCATTTTTTTCCACGGAATAATCCGCTCTCTCCTTTCCTGACATGCTATACACCTTACTATAACGACTTCTATCCTATCTGTCCACCCTCACGGTTACTTTCTTTTGTCAGGGTAAATACAAACTCACTGCCTGCCCCTTCGGTACTAATCAGATTAATATTCTCATTATGTGCTTTGATAATCTCTTTGGTAATGGACAATCCCAGACCGGTTCCCTGCTTATCCCTGCCTCTGGATGAGTCCGTCTTATAAAAACGGTCCCATACCTTGTTCTGCTTATCCTTCTCAATACCGGGCCCCTCATCCTTCACGGAGACAAATAATTTTCCATTTTTGTCGTATACCGTAACGGTAATCCTTCCGTTTTGGGGACTAAACTTAATTGCGTTATCAATCAGATTATACACAACCTGCCCAATTTTCATTTTATCCGCATACACTATGGTATCCTCTGCCGGACATTTTAAGCGGAAATCAATATTTTTTTCTTCGCAGATACCCTCTACTGTATTTCTTGTCTCCTTGATGACATCTACAATATCAAAGCTCTGGCGCTTCAAAATCGGTCCATATGTATCAAAATCATTTAATTCCAGTAAACTGCTGGTAAGCTTTGTCAGCCGCTTCGATTCATTTAACACAATATTCAGATACCGGTCATATTTTTCAACCGGTATGGTTCCATCCAGCATTGCCTCCAGATATCCCTTGATGGATGTCAAAGGCGAGCGGAAATCATGGGATATATTGGCTATAAAATTCTTGCGGTATTCATCCAGCTTACTCAGCTCGCTTGCCATGTATTCCAGTGAATCCGACAACTCTCCCAGCTCATCCTTCCGTTTTACCCCTGTTCTTGCCTCAAAGTTCCCCTTTGCATATTCCCTGGCGGTATTATTAATTTTCGCAATGGGACGAAGCACGGTTCCGGACAGATACGCCAGCACAATTCCTACCACCAGAATCATCACCAGGAATGGCATATACATAATTCCCAATATATTATCCTGAAGGCTGTCCAGCTCAGTCATGGAGGTATGTAAAATCAGATACCCCTTCAATGTCTCTTCTGTGTAAATCGGTATTCCGATACTAATCATCGTGCTGCCGAATATATTATTAAAGTTTCCCGTCTGGGTAAACCCTTTTTCCAGATTCATATTCTTTTCCAGATTCTTTATATTCTTAGGCAGATTATTATAATTATCGGGATTTGACGCCGCAATCAGATTCCCGTCTGCCGAAAAAAACCACACGCTGGTTTTCAGGGTATCCTCAAATTCATTAAAACGTATCTGCAAATATTCAAGGGACGTAATTCCCTGAATATACGAAGAAATGGTCTGCTCTGATAAAAGGGTTGCCTCATTAATCAGGTTACTCTGCTTCTCCCCCACCAAAACCTTCTGCGTTGCATAAGTGGTATAGCTTGCAAGGGCAAGAAACACCCCTATCAGCAGTACAATTATCACCAAAATTACTTTATCAAAAAATGTACGTTTCAATCTGTTTCACCCCGGCTATTTTACTTCAAACTTATATCCGATTCCCCATACAGTTGCGATAGACCAGTTGCTTCCATCCTTTATCTTCTCCCTGACACGTTTGACATGTACATCCACAGTCCGCGTATCTCCAATATAATCGTATCCCCAGATTTTATCCAGAAGCTGCTCTCTTGTAAATACCTGATTCGGGCTGCTGGCAAGGAAATAAAGAAGCTCTAATTCCTTCGGCGGCATTTCCACCATATTCCCATTGTAAATAACAGAATATCCGGTGAGATTAACGGTCAGTCCATCATATTTTACACATTCGCCCTGTTCCTCAGCCGGTACGGTATTGTAACTGTCCTCCTTCTGGGTTACTCTCCGCAGAATAGCCTGTACCCTTGCAACCAGTTCATTAGAGTCAAAGGGCTTTACCATATAATCATCTGCGCCAATTTTTAAGCCCAGCACCTTATCAAATACTTCCCCCTTTGCGGAAAGCATAATGATGGGTACATTGCTGTCCTTCCGAATCTCCCTGCAAACGTCATAACCATCAATTCCCGGCAGCATAATATCCAGTAAAACCAGCTGTGGCTGGTATACCCTGAACTTTTCAAGGGCTTCTTCTCCGTTTAACGCTATTTCCGTATCAAAGCATTCCTTTATCAGATATAGGGAAATTAACTCTGCAATATTTTCATCATCATCTACTATCAATATTTTTTTCTTATCCATTCCTGCCTCCAATCCTTTAGCCTCTGTCCTGTCATTTGTATACCCGGTTCTCTCCTACAGCTCTACAATGGTAACGCCTGCGTCCCCTTCGCCAAATTCTCCCAAGCGGAAGGATTTCACATAAGGCTGCCGTTTCAGATATTCGTGGATTCCCTTCCGCAATGCTCCGGTTCCTTTTCCATGCACCACCCGTACCTGGTTTAAATGTGACAGGCAGGCATCATCCAGATATTTGTCCAGCTCCATAACTGCCTCATCCACTGTCATACCCAGCAAATTGATTTCCGGCTTTATGGACTTTGCCTTATTCACAGAGGCGCGGTACTGTGCAGTTTTTTGCTGCTTCGGCTGCTTTTTCTCTTCCTCCACCAGCTCCACATCGCTTATCTTAACCGTGCTCTGCAAAATGCCCATCTGTACCGTCATTTCCCCCTTCTGGTTTGGCAGGGAGCGCACCGTACCATTCAGATTCAGACTGATTACATGTACCGTGTCTCCCAAACGGAAGTCTGTCGGTTTGTGCTTGGATTTGCGGTTCGGCGCCTGGTATTCCAGCTTGCCATTTACCGCATTTAATTTTGCCCGGATTTCGCCGCGCTCCTTTTCCATCTCCTTGTTGCTTGCAGTCTGCGGTTTTTTCTCCCAATTATTGTACTTCCGGATGGAGGCATCTGCGAATGCCTTCGCCTCCTCCAGAATATCTCTCGCTTCCTCTCTCGCATTGCGCAGTATATCCTGCCTGCGCTGTTCAATATGCTCATTCTTGGATGCCAGACGGTTTTTCAATTTCTGTATTTCTTCCTTATTGGCTGCAATTTCCTGCTGCTCCTGTTCAATGGTACGCTTGGAGTTCTCCAAATCTGCAAGAATCGCTTCCATATCAATGGCGTCATTATCCATCTGGGATTTTGCACTCTCAATTACGGAATCTGCCAGCCCCAATTTCTTTGCGATGGCAAAGGCATTGGACTTGCCCGGTATTCCAATCAGTAAATGATAGGTAGGACTTAACGTATCCACATCAAATTCACAGCAGGCATTCTCGATTCCCTCTGTAATCATGGCAAAGGTCTTAAGCTCACTGTAATGGGTTGTTGCCATACACCGGATATTCCGGTTATGCAGCTCATTTAAAATGGCAATTGCCAGTGCTGAGCCCTCTACCGGGTCCGTTCCTCCTCCCAGCTCGTCAAAAAGAACCAGCGTATCCTCTGCCGAATGCTTCATAATATATACGATATTGGACATATGGGATGAAAAAGTACTTAAGCTCTGTTCAATGCTCTGCTCATCCCCGATATCCGCAAACACATCCCGGAATACCGAAAGCCTGGAGCCCTGAAATGCCGGAATATGCAGTCCGGATTGTCCCATAAGTGTAAATAATCCAAGTGTTTTCAGGGAAACCGTCTTACCTCCCGTATTCGGACCCGTGATAATTAACATTGTAAAATCCCTGCCTAACCGGATATCAACAGGAACAACCGAATGCTTCTCCAACAGCGGATGTCTGCCCTGCTTGATTTCAATGATTCCCTTATCGTTAAATTCCGGCTGTGTCCCGTCATAGGATTTGGCAAAAGCCGCCTTGGCAAAGATAAAATCCAGCTTTGTCAAAAGCTCTACATCCATCTCGATGCTCTCCCTGGAGAGTGCCACCTGCTCACTTAAGCCTGCCAGTATTTTCTCAATTTCCATGGCTTCCTTCGCCGCTAGTTCCTTCAGCTCATTGTTTAGGTTCACCACCGCCATGGGCTCAATAAAAAAAGTAGAACCCGTGGAGGACTGGTCATGTACCATTCCCGGAAATTGTCCCTTATATTCTGCTTTAACCGGAATACAATAGCGCCCGTTCCGCATTGTGACAATGGAATCCTGTAACATCGCCTGGTTAGTCTGCTTTGCCACAATCCCGTTCAACACCTCATGCACTTTTCCATTCGCTGCCTTCATGCTTCTCCGGATATCCTTAAGGGCAGAAGACGCATCATCTGCAATCTCATCCTCCGATAAAATGCAGCGGTTAATTTCCCTTGCCAGATGCTGCAGCGGCATCAGGCTCTCAAAATACCCTGTCAGAGAATCTTGTCTGGTGTTCACGCCGGAATCATCCTTATCCTGCACCTGTTCCCCATACTGTCTTGCATTCTCCGCTACCCTGAGAAGCTTCGCTATGTCCAGCAGCTCACTGGCAGATAATGCCGCTCCTACCGCCACACGCTTCATAGCTTCGCCGATGGGATATACCCCTGAAAAAGAAAGACTTCCATGCTGGTATACCCTCGTCAGTGCGTCTGCTGTCTCCTCCTGGTTTTTTTCAATCTCTGTCTTATCCACAGAGGGCTTTAGCCGCTCACACATGCGCTTGCCTGCGGGGCAGGTTGCAAACCCTGTTAACTGTTCTATAATTTTATAATATTCCAATACCCTCAATGTTCGTCTATTCATGACATACCCTTTCTGATTGCTTCGGCTTGTCAGATGAATGGTTTTCCTGTTCTTATTCCGACACCTTTGCCGTTACGGATAATTGTCCATTTACTGTTACGGAAAGTGTTGCATTATACGCTGTCTCACCTGTGGTAGTCATTTTGAGCTTATAACTTCCCTTTTCCAGATACAGCACATCTCCTTCTCCAACACACTGACCCATTTCATCATACCATTTTCCGTATTCACTGGCTGGTATATCCGTATTCTCAAGTGCAACTGCTACCTTATACAAAGGAAGCTTTATAATAGATTCCTTATCCCCATTTACTGTCAGCGAATACTCATAACGAAAATGGCTATAGTAGTCAGAGCCTGCCGCAAGCGTATATGTTCCATCGCTAAGATTTGCTTTCATGGTTCCGGCTGAACCAGCATAGCCTGAAATGCTTGACGAATATTTATTTGATTTATCTTTATTTGTGAGCCTGACATATGCTTTTGGGATTGGATTTCCGCTGGAATCCTGTACACGTATCAGCACTTCTCTTCCCTCTTTTACATTAAATACTATCTCCGTCGTGGCTGTAAGATTAGTATTCTCGGCATCCGTAACAATCACCGTAAACTTATAGGTTCCCGCCTTTACAAACTTTGCAGAAACTCTCTTTGCATTCAGTTGAAGCGAATATCCGTCACCTGAGGCTGTCGTTTTACCATCCTTAAATGTATACGTATAGCTGCCACTTCCTCCGGCCGCACTGATTTTCCCATTAAAATATTTGGTTGTTGAGGAGGCAATGCTATAGGATGGTGTTGAAGCAGCATATATATGGGCATCATCATATATAAGCCATGTTATATTCCTCGTGTAAGTGTTACCAAGCTCATCCGTGTGCTTTATAACCGTGGTAAATTTGCCCGCCTTTGCCGGTGTGCCATAAAAACGGATGTATTCCGTATTTTCTTTGCTTACCATCATATACTTTATTCCCGCAGGAACACCGGTTACGGAAACTGACGAGAAACCATAACCACTTAAAGTATAATCAAAGGGCTCTATCGCTGCGCCCAGCTTATATGTTGACATACTTTCACTTATATAATTGAAAACGCCTGCGCTGTAGATGCCTTCCTTATATATATTGTACTTTGCAATTTTTACCCGTACATAATGATTTTCATAAAGCGGTGTATTCTTATTAAGCGTAATGGTATAGGTCTTATTATCCGCTGTAGATACCTTTTCTATCGTACAGCTTTTTCTGTAGCTTCCAGCCGCAAATTCCTTTGTCATAACAGCAAAATCACCTGCCGCAAGCTTATATGCATCCGACAGCGTAACCTGAATCTTGCATTCCTCCACAGCCTTCAATGAAGTGATTGTAAGCGGATTCATGACCTTAATTGTACATGTTCCCTTCTTGCCGGAACCGTCCTTAGCCATCGCTGTTATATTCACAGTTCCTGCTTTTTTTGTTGTCACCACGCCCTTTGTGGACACCGTTGCTATGCTTGTATCCGAGCTCTCCCATATGACTGCCTTATTGCTTGCCTTTGCCGGTGCAACAATTGCCTTAAGGGTAAGCTCTTTCCCCCTTACCAGCGTTGCCGATGCTTTGTCAAGTGTCACCCCGGTAACGGGCGTACCAACTGTCACCTTAATTTTGCACAGCTTCTTCTTATTTGCCTTTGCGTAAACCGTTATGGTTGCCTTTCCCTTTTTCCTTGCAGTAATCTTTCCTTTTGAGGAAACCTTTGCCACCTTTTTGTTGCTCGTCTTGTATGCAACCTTTTTAGATATCTTTCCCTTTACCGCCACCTTATGCTTTAAGGTAAAGCTCTTCCCCTTCTTAAGGGTAAGCTGGTTTGCAGGAAGATTTGTAACGGTAACGCTCTTCACAGTTCCTCCTGCCGCATAGGATGTCATTTTGGGAATGGTTATAATCGAAGTCATCATTACAAATACCATAACCATTGTAAAGACTCTTCTTATCATACCTCTGTCTCTCTTTTTCATTATAATAATCCCCCTATAATATGCTTCATAACTCTTAATTACATTTTCATGTTCTATTCATAAATTATATTATAATTTTTATTTAGATTCAAGATACGTTATGCTTTTTGCCCGATTCTGCATAGTCTACCACTCATATCTGTGGAGCTGCCCCTCCATCTGGAAATTCGGAAAACCATTCTGCCTTAATGCCTCATAGAGCACAATTGCCACAGAATTTGATAAATTTAATGACCGTATCTCATCTAACATCGGAATCCTTACACAGGTCTCTTTATTATCCAGTAAAATCTCTTCCGGAATACCCGCACTCTCCTTGCCGAACATAATATAGCAGTCCTCTTCAAAATGCACATCCGTATAGGTCTGTTTCGACTTAGTGGTTGCCATATATATTTTTGCTCCCGGATTTTTTTCCAGAAAATCCTCGTAGCTGATATAGGTCGTCACATCCAGCTTATCCCAGTAATCCATCCCTGCCCGTTTAATCATCTTATCATTAATCCGGAAACCCAATGGCTCAATCAAATGAAGCCTGGCGCCTGTGGCCACACAGGTTCTGCCTATATTCCCTGTATTTGCCGGCATCTCCGGCTCATGTAATACAATATTCAACATATCTTTTTCCTTTCGCAATTGTCTAATACGGTGTCTATCCCCGCAGCTCTTCAATAAATTCCTTTATACGCCCGATTGCAACCTTCAGCTCCTCCAGGGAGTATGCATAAGAAATCCGCAAAAATCCCTCTCCACACTCTCCAAATGCACTGCCGGGAACCACAGCCACCTTTTTGGCATTCAAAAGCTTTGTTGCAAATTCCTCAGAAGTCATTCCAAATTCTTTAATACACGGAAACATATAAAATGCTCCATAGGGTTCAAAGCATGCTAAGCCCATTTCCTTAAATTCATTTAACAGATACCGCCTTCTCTGGTCGTAGGACTCCCGCATCCTATCCACGTCCCTGTCACAATCCCGCAGCGCTGCAATGGCTGCATACTGGCTTGTGGTAGGCGCACACATAATGGCATACTGGTGAATTTTTGTCATCTGCTCCATAAGCATTGCCGGAGCCATTGCATATCCAAGTCTCCAGCCGGTCATTGCAAATGCCTTGGAAAATCCATTAATCACAACGGTACGCTCCCTCATTCCCGGAAGGGAAGCAATACTGACGTGTCCGCTATTGTATGTAAGCTCTGCATAGATTTCATCGGAAATAACATAAAGGTCATGCCGGATGACAACCTCGGCAACAGCCTCCAAATCCTCCCGCTCCATCACCGCCCCCGTTGGGTTATTGGGATAGGACAGCATTACTATTTTTGTCCGGTCGGTAATAGCCGCCTCTAACTCCTCTGCCGTTAAACGAAACTGGTTTTCATTCTTCAGGGAAATCGTCACCGGAATGCCATCCGCCAGTTCCACACAGGGCACATAGGATACAAAGCACGGCTCCGGTATAATTACCTCATCTCCCGGATTTAACATTGCCCGGAGCGCCACATCAATTCCCTCGCTTCCTCCCACTGTAAGAAGCACCTCATTCTTCGGATTATAAGCAACATGAAATCTTCTGTCCGTATAATCACAAATTGCCTGGCGAAGCTCTGACAGTCCGGCATTGGAGGTATAAAAGGTTCTTCCCTTTTCCAGAGAGTAAATGCCTTCTTCTCTTACATTCCACGGCGTATCAAAATCCGGCTCGCCAACACCCAGCGAAATAGCATCCGGCATCTCACTCACAATATCAAAAAATTTACGGATGCCTGAAGGTTTCATTTTAATTACCTTATCGGATAATGGATTTCTCATGCCGTCACCACCAGCCTTTCATCCTTCCTCCGCTGTTCAAGCTTTGTTCCGGTCTCCTTGTATTTTTTTAGCACAAAATGTGTGGAGGTGCTGAGAACGCCCTCCATCGGTGCCAATTTGCGCGCAACAAACTGGGCAACCTCCTTCATGGTCTTACCCTCAATAAATACCGTCATGTCAAATCCCCCGGACATAAGGTAAAGGGAGGTCACCTCCTCATAATTGTAAATCCGCTCTGCAACCCGGTCAAAGCCCTCTCCACGCTGAGGGGCTACCTTTACCTCAATCAAAGCCGTTACTCTTTCATCATCCGTCTTATCCCAGTTTATCACCGTATTGTAGCCACAAATAATCTGTTCCTGTTCCATATCCTGGATTGTATTTATCACAACCGCCTCGTCTATTCCCAGCATAGTTGCCATATCCTTTGTGTCCATTTTTGAATTGTTTTCCAGCAATTTTAATATCTTTGTTCTCATATTCTGCATATCCATTGTCCTTTCCTGTTCTTTGGCAGACACCCATAAATGCTGCCTCAAATATTTATACCGGAAGCGGCTGTCCATAAAAAACAGCATTCAGTGCATCACCCTTTGGCGGCACCAAAAAACGCTCTTCCTCCTCAATTTCAATTATCCGGTCTTTTTCCTTTGTGGTCTTCCCGATTACATTCGCCTCTACACCGGCAGCCCTCATGGTATTTACTAACGACTCTCCATTATCTGTCACAAAAAGCAGGCTTCCCTGTCCATTCATCATATAGGGATTGATATCAAAATATTCACATACTTCAATAATCTCCTGCTTCACAGGTATGGCTTCCAGCGCAAATCTTCCGCCACAATTGCAGGCGGATAACAGCTGCCACAATGCACCAAACACCCCTCCATTCGATACATCATGGGCGGCAAAAATGCACCCGGGATTCTCCGCGACTGCAGCCTCTATCGCCGCAAGCTCCGGCATTAAAGATGTATACTTCATATATCCGGCAGCTGTCCGGATATAGCTTGCAGGATATCTGGTGGTTAACTCCTCCTGCTTCAAGGTGGCAAGAACCGCTCCACCGTAAATGCCTGTCCATTTTGTCATGACAACATCCATGCCCGTTTTTACCATTTCATAGCGGTTCTCCCAAAGCTTTCTGCCATAAGCGGTAACCGTAATTGTCGGCTTCACAACAGAGGGCACCAGCTCCGTGTGTCCTGCAAAGATTTCAATCTGGTATTCCTCCGCTTTCCCACAGAGATTGCCGGTAATCTTCCTGAGAACCGCCTCCTCACTGTGCTCCGGCAGAAGTATGGCAACAGAAGCCCCATAAGGACTTCCTCCTGCCGCTATTATGTTATTGACTGCGTTATCAAAAGCATATAATTCATTTCCCGTATAACAAAAGGCAGTGGTGGCCATGGATGTTACCATATCGCCAAACACTGCCCCATCATGTCCAACTGCCGCACGAAGAACTGTATCCTTTCTGCGATATCGAATTGGATTAATTACGGAACGTTTGAATGTATGCTCTGGCAATTTACCAGTTCTCATTCATCTTCTCCTTTTCCCGAACCTGCCGGTGCCTCTGTAGTTGCCGGTGCTTCTGTCGTAGCCGGAGGGTCTGCCGGTGTGTCACTGTTACCGGAATCATCCGGTTTCTCTGTAGTCTTACTGCTTGTGTCTTTCTTTTTATCTGACTTTTTCTCAACCTTTTTCGTACCTACCCGAATCTTCGCCGGCTGTGCAGTATAGCTGCTGCCATTTACTTTTACAGAATCTGTCAGTACACCATCAATATATATGTTCTTCCAGAGCTCCACATAATATCCTGTATATGCTTCCTGCTCCACTACCTCTTTGCCTTCCTCCAGGGTATCATCCTCTATTTCTTCCGGGTCACCCGGTTCAATCGTATTAATCACCCTGCTCTCAAAATCGATTGTCCGATTGGAAGGTCTTGTGTCGTGTCCATATATTGCAAAGGAAATGGAGCCTCCGCCTGCATAGCCTTCAATATAAATCGGATACTCCGTATTGTTGGTAAATTTGAAATCCATATAATCGCCTGCAATGGCAGCGTCTCTTCCCTTATCCGCATAGCTGATGGTAAGGGAATGCGGATAGCGCTCATCCACCTGTAATTCCGCCTTCAAAACCGCATTATAAAGTGTTGTGGAAACCTGGCAAATACCTCCGCCAAGACCATCTACTAATTCCAGACCACTTCCGTTATTCACATACTGTCCCGCATTGGCATATCCATTCTCTTCCGTAAACGGTGAGACAGTATTGTACATGGAAAACTGCTCGCCCGGCATTAACACGGTTCCGCTTACTTTGCTGGCACCGGTAGCAAGATTCTGGCTTCGGGCGGTATTTCCCGAATTATAATTTGTTACAGACTGTCCCATCACATCATCTATGTTATAGAAATCCTCCGCTGTATACTGTGGCTGTTCCTCCTCCACCACTGCGGAGAGCTTAATATCCTTCTGCTCCCATGCTTCGGCAAAAACATCCTTTACTGCCTGTACCGTCTCATCCACCTTAATGGTTGTTCCAACCTCACCATCATATACAATAAATTCACCATTCTGCCGTTCAATTGTAGCATTCTTTGGCTCTGTTACAATATCCCCGGTTTCATTTTCAAGCTTTTCTTTCAGCTTCTCTTCATCAAACTGCTTTTCCGGAACCAGTACAACATTCTCTTCCTCTAATGCCTTGATTTCCTTATATCTGGTAAGAATATTACCCTGACGTCCATAATTAAAAGCTGTATCCACGGCATCCTCCACCGAAACGGAAACACCAATGTCCTTTAAGGATGTGGAATAGGAGCCTACGGATGTAGTGAGAGTCAGGCTTAAATCCTCAATTCCATCAATATACTTATCGTATTCCTCCATGGCTTCTTCCTTGGTCAGTCCGCCCACGTAAACACTATCTAAGTATACCCCCGCATATATGGTCTGCTTGTCCTCCTTGGCAGCTGCCACGTGATATGCCGATACGGTAATCACACCTGCCAGTACAAATAACGCAAATCCTTTTAACATGCTTTTCTTTTTCATAATAATCAGTCCTTAATCTATATATTTATCATTATCGCAGTTCTACATATCTATACGTAGACCATTTTAACATAATCAAACAGCTTTTCAAGCTTTAAAAAGAATACTGTCATAATTTACTAAGAAATTACTTTTTCTCCCGTTTTATTTAGCAAAATGACAACCGCCTTCTTCCTGTTTTTTGTAACAAAAAGGCAGATTCATATAAATAGTATCACAAAATAAATATATCTTCAACCTTCATGCATTATATATTATTTGACTTTTCCCTGATGTTTTAGTATATTTACCGATAATAAGGCTTTTACGCTCAGAAAAGGTTCACCGGACCATTTTCTCATATGCCTGGCAACAAAAAAAGGAGCGTACTGCTTCGTAAAGCAGCGCTCCTGTCATACCAAAATATTCCCTTTTCCATACCGTTTTGCTAAGCTATGGCAGCTAAAAGCTTCCTGCTGACGTAACAATACAGCTGATTACCATAACTACTACCAAAAGGATTGCCACAACAGAAGATATAATTCTCTGGGTTTTTTTACTGCTGAAATTGAACATACCTTACACCTCTTTTCTGAAAGGATTTACTATGAAACCACTATTATTGCCATCCATCTTAATACTATTCTGGGTACTGCACCACAATCTCCGCAAGAGCCGGAAAACGGAAAAACACAATATCCAGTCCTTTCTAAACCGGGAAAGTGATGCAAATGGTACAAGAAAGAAAGATATTTCCAATCTTGACTACATTAAAGTACCCCTTGATACTTTACCTCTTGATATTACCCTAAATGACGAAAAAATGCAATCAAAGATTATCGAATATCAGAAAGAAATTTTGTCACTATCCAAAAAACCCATGCTGAATCTGCTTGGTGTGACAAACACGGAACTCAAGGAGCAATATGGTCCGGCAAATTTGGAGCAGCTTACTGTCTGCGACCAGAATTATTGCCGGTACATCCGTACACTCCATCTGTTTGCGGAATGCATATATGAAGAATATCCGGAAGCGGCTGTCCGGATTTTAGAATACTGCCTCTCAATCGGAACCGATATTTCCGGCACTTATGTTTTACTGGGCAATTACTATCTGAACAACCACGACCAGGAGCATTTTCTGCAATTATATGACCGGATTCCGGAGCCAGCATCCATTTCCGGTAAAACAATTATAAATAAATTAAATTCTATGAAAAGTACATCTTTTTAATTTCTGTTATATCTTTTTAAAATTCATGCAACACTTTACAGCATTTGTGACACTACTAAAACAAAATATTTAGAAAGCAGGGGTGAAGGGATTTGAACCAGGAAGAGATAAAAGCGCATGTGCTGCTTGCCCGAAACGGAGACACTGCCTCCTTTTGCAAGCTGTACGAACTGTATTACAAGGATATGTACCGTTTTGCTTACTACATGCTTGGCAACCAGCAGGATGCTGAGGATGTCATCAGCGAAACCGTATTAGATGCCTTTACCGGCATGAGAAACTTAAAAAAGCCGGAAAAATTCAAGGCATGGATTTTTCAGATTCTGTCTGTGAAATGCAAACGCCAGATAGCTGTTTATATTTCAAACCGCGAGCATATAAAAGAGGATTCTGAAATACATCCACTTGCAAAGGAAGACCATCCATATGCAGAGCAGCTTGATTTAAGAGCGGCATTTGATGCCTTAAACGAAACAGAAAAAAACGTTATTTCCCTTATGGTATTCGCCGGCTACAACAGCCGGGAAACCGCAAAGCTTCTAAACAGCCGGGAGGGAACCATCCGCTCTGCCAAAAGCCGGGCCTTTACAAAGATGTCACAATATTTAAAGGAGGAGTTCACATGAACGAACAGGATTTCATTCACACCATTGAAAACCAGACAAAAGATTTACCAATTCCAGACAGCATTTCTCCTGATTCCATGAAAAAAATGCTGGATGACCATATAAATAATAACAGCACCACAGACACCCCTGCCTCCGGCGATACCGGCAGACGCAGACGTAACATCCGGCGCTATACTGCCGCTGCCTGCGTTGTTCTTTTTCTCGCTGGAGCCTTAAGCATTTCCAGCCTGTTATCGGACACCGGAAATACAGCGGATACTACACCAAAAAACGCATCCGGCAGTACGGAAGCAACGGCATCTCAGGAGGAGGCTGCCGAAGACTTCAGCGAGGACCTTGCCTACCAGACAAACCTTTCTACTCCTGACAGCTATGACGATTATTATGACACATTAAAAAATGCCTATGATGCCTATTACGACAGCATTTCCACGGTTGAAACAGACACCGGAACTTTGTTTGACGGAGCAACGGAAGCTGCAAATGAAGCCACCGCAGAAGCCTCCGTCGAAGACAGCGCCTCCACCAATTCCCTGCGCTCCTCTGATGCCACAAAGCAGTCGGCAGACAGCGGCAATTATTCTACCACCAACACCCAGGAAAAGGAAGTGGATGAAGGGGATATTATCAAAACCGACGGCACTTACATTTACCGTGTCAGCCAGAGCTATGATGACACCTATGACTATCACAGCCGCCTGACCATCACGGAGACAGACAAGGGCAGCCTGAAGACAGTCTCCACCATTGATTTAAATGAAGCCTTGTCTTTGAAGGATTCGGATACCAATGTTATCTTTCAGGAATTTTATCTGTATCAGAACCAGTTAGTTTTGATGTACCAGAGTGAAGCCTACAACAAGGAAAATGATGCCTATGAAAGCACGACACATATTGTCCTCTATGATATAAAGGATAAAGAAAATCCAAAGAAAATAAAGACGCTGTCCCAGTCAGGCTGGTATGGAAGCTCCCGGATAAGCGACGGCTATCTGTATACCATAAGCAACTTTACCGGCACCTCACTGGATGACAGAAAAAAATATTCCCGCTATATTCCATGTATTAACGGTGAAACCATTGCCTGTGATAATATTTATTACCCGACAGACGTGATTATGCAGTCCACCTATGTGGTAACCAGCCTGGATTTAAGCAGTCCGGCAGACTTTTCCGACAGCAAGGCAATTCCGGTAAACGGCGGGGAAACCTACGTCAGCGATTCCTCTATCTATTTCTATGCCTCCGTTTATGCGGATATAACCAAAACGGAAATCATGAAGGTGGGATATGAAAAGGGCAAGCTGACAGTCGGCAGAAGCGCCGTTGTGGCGGGATATCTCTACGACTCCTTTGCCCTGAGCGAATATGACGGATATCTGCGGATTGTGGCTACCATTCCTGCCAACAATATCTCTCTTCTGCGTACCTTCACATTAGAGGATACCGCTGTCAACGGAAGCACGAACACCGTAAATGAGGATGTCAACGCACTTTATATACTGGATAAAAATATGGAGCTGACCGGAAAGCTGACCGGACTGGCTCCGGGAGAGCAGATTTATTCCGCCCGCTTTATGGGGAACACCGGATATTTTGTCACCTTTGAGAATACAGACCCACTGTTTTCCGTAGATTTGTCCGACCCTGCCAACCCAAAGATTCTTGGTGCCTTGAAGATACCCGGCTTTTCCAATTATCTGCATTTTTATGACGACACGCTGCTTTTAGGAATCGGGGAAGAGATTGACCCGGACACCCTGGAATCTAAGGGAATCAAGCTTTCCATGTTTGATATCAGCAATCCTGCCGATGTCACCGAACAGGATAAATATGTTATCAAGGACTCTTATTCCAGTGAAGCCCTTTACAACCACAAAGCAATCATGATAGACCCTGTAAAAAATATTTTTGGTTTTCTTTACTGGGGAGAAACCAAATACCAGCTCTGCTACTACTATGTCACCTACACCTACGATAAGGAAAAGGGCTTTGTGGAAACTGCCAGATATCCAATCAATGACGATTCCGGATATGAAACCAACGGTGTAAGAGGTATATACATTGGTGATTACCTCTACCTTACAACAAACAAATCAATCACCAGCTATAAAATCGGTTCTACGAATCCGATTGCGCAGATTTATTTTAACTGACAATTCATTGAGCAGGAGCAGGATACATGCCGCCACAGTGCCAAAAAGCCCCAGACGTTTTCCCGGCGGTGTGAACAATAGTCTCACATCATGCCTGCCCGGCTCTAACAAAGCTCCGGCAAAGGCCGTATTCACCAGCTGGATATCGGCCTTTTTGCCATCTACATAGAGCTCTAAGCCATCCTGATAGGGGATGGAGGTAACAAAAAAGCTTTGCTTTTCTTCATCCGTCCGGCAATGTAAAACCTCCGCACCCTTTACCTTTAGAAAATCCACTGTTTTCACACTATCCTTATTAAAGCTGTATTTTGTTAAAACATGATAAGTCAGATTCCGTATCTGGAATTTTCCCTTACTGCAATGAATCTTTACTGAGTTTGCCATCCTTTCATTCAGATAAAAAGTAAAACGTCTGTTCTTATTGGGATATGGAGCCCCTTTGCCGGATAGCTTATTACGCATCCCATTTATCGTAATTTCTACAGGCCATTTGGTTCCGTTCACAACGTCAAAGCTTAGAATACCTACCTTCCCCTTCAATTTATTCTTTAACCGAAGCGTACATTCACTGTTCTTTTTTGCCTTAACCTCTATGCCGTTCCCCTTCTTTTCCCAGGATAAACCGGAAGAAACCCTCGCCACCTGAAATTCAAAATCCATCTGCCTCATTTTTGAGCCTGACAGTATGGCAAGCTCATCCGAAATGGATAAAACTTCTGCCTGCTCTCCAAAGTACCCTTCCAGTGCGTCATCCTCCACAACCGTATAGCGTGTCAGCGCCTCAAGGGAATAAGGAAACGTGAGAGTCTCAAAGCTTTCTCTGGAAATAACATGATTATTCAGATAGGCAAGGGGCAGAACATTTTCGTTTTTTGCAATGGCATAATTCCCCTTCTCATACACGCTTCGATATCCCCCCGGCATCTTATCCATATCTGTCACCACATATTTGACGCCCATGGTATACTGCAAAAAAGGATTTATTTCCGGCAGCAATGCCACACGGTTATTAATCCGGATTGGAGTCTTCAAAATATCATAATAAAATGCCGCATACCGCTTATTTGTCACAGAGGAATACATGCCTGTGGTTTTTTGATTGGCAAAATGAAGCTTGTTAGCATTCATTAACGGATTCGTCAGATAATCCGTACGAGCCCACTCATCTGTTATCACATCCTCTAACTCCTGTTTTGTGAAAATCTCCTCTCCACTTGTCTCCGGCACAAAGTCCTCTTCCTTTGACAGAAAAATCGTTCCTGCTATAGGGACAACCAGCAATAATATATATACAACTGCTTTATTCTTCTTTTTCCATATCCATGAGAAAACCAGAATGAAAGCGGTATCTGCCAGAACCAGTACGGACGCAGACGGTATTTCCCCATTGCTGACATGAAGCATTCCCACACCCGTGATTACAATGATAAGTATCGCCGATGCCAAACGGCTGGAGGGCTTCAGCTCCCCATTCCACACCTCTCTTAAAATCCGCATACAATGCAGTAATATCAGCGGCAGAAACGGCATCAGAATCTTTGCTCTCGTATACAGGGTTCCGTTTAGCAGATAAGGGATGACCGGAAAACAGAACAGGCACAAATACCCAATACTTCCCATACGATATCTTTTATGAAATAATCCCAGCAGCAGCAGATAGAGAATAATCATGGAAAACCCGATTCCATATGGACTGTACAACAGTCCCTTCAGCTGAAGCTTCGGCAGGATTAAGGACAGCAGACTGGTTTTTCCCGATGCACGTCTGTTCTCCAGCAATGCCAGAAACGTTGGCCATAACAGCACCAGGGAAAGTCCTACAGACAGCGCCATAATTTTAACCAGCAGCAGCCAGTCCTTCCATTTTTTTGTGTTCTGCCACCAATAGATTGCAATTACAATAAAACAGCAGATGGAATAATAATAGCTCTGGAAACAGATTCCCGCCAAAAGCAGACAATACAGAGTGATATGCCGGGTTCTCAGGGTTCTCTCTGTCAGAATCAGCGTCAGAAACAAAAACGGCATATAATTGATGAACATTATCTGCCTGTGAAAATGAAAAAAACAGTCAGCGGACATACAGAAAAAACTGCCAAGAAATGCGGGTCCCGGACTCAACATACATTTTCTAAGCCAGTAATAGCATAGCAATACCGTTATTAAAAAGCTGCCAATCATGGTTGCGATTATAACCTTTTCCATAGGAACAGACGGCATCAGGCATCCAATCAGGACATCCGGTCTCAGATATCCATAATAGGAAAAATTATAGGCATTATTTCCTCCGCCAATCCACAAAAAATCGGGAAGAATGGTTTTCTGTCTCAGGATTTCATCCCGAAGGGTTTCCGCAAGGCTCACATGCTGGCTCATCCAGTCTGTATTAGAGCCATATACGGTGCCCTCCGGAACCATAACCCACAGCAATGCAAAAAATGTAATCACCAGACACAGACAGACAAAAATATCCTTTTTTAAGTTCTTATTTTTAAGCTTCATATTTATCCTTCCCTCTTCGCATTTTCCCAAATAACAGTCTCCAGCCTTTAACATCCACATTACATATAACAATTGCCCCTAATACCAGCACAATACCGGTTATATTATTGGCTGTCATTTTTTCATGAAACAGTACGATTCCCAAAACCGTTGCAGCCACCGGCTCCACAGAAGCAATAATAGAGGCTTTGCTGTTTTCCAACGCTGTCAGGCCAAGGGTATACAGTATGTAAGGAACCACTGTACTTACCAGTGCAAACACAAGATAAAAGCCAAGCATACCGATATCATCCACGCAGGCTCTGTATATCATCCTCACATCAGCCAGCGGCAGCGCACCAAGGGAGGCAAATACAAAGGTATAAAAGGAAATCGTCAGGCTGTGGTATCCCCGCTCCAGCGCAAACCGGCTGAAAATGGAATAAAGCGCATAGCCAAGCCCTGCGCCAAGTCCCACTAAAATGCCTGCTGTATTAAGGCTCTCCGTGCTTCCCACCAGACCTGTCACCAGAACACAGCCGATAAAGGTTGCCGCCAGCGATATCAATTTAACCGCAGTTATTTTTTCATGAAAGAAAACTGCTGATAAAATCATAACAATCGCCGGTGCTGTGTAAAGAAGTACCGCCGCCACCGACAGGGAAGTCATGGTAATTGCCTTAAAATAACAATAATTGAAAAATACAATGCTGAAAATACCGGTTCCGATAAAACACCAGATATCCCTGATGCGGATTTTTAACATTTCCCGGTTGTAGAAAAACAAAACCAGAAACAGCAGGAGGGCGGTGACTACAGAACGCACCGCCACAATTTCAATGGTCGTAAAGCCGGCAGCATTTAACCGTCTTACATAAATACCCATCATTCCCCAAAGTATGCCTGCTAATAATACAAAAACCGGAGCCAGTCTTTTCATGTTATCCTTCCTCGTATGTTTCATAAGCTATCGTAACTTTTCACAAACAACGATTCTTAGTATAACAAAATATTTCATTAAAATCTACTACTCCTGATGCCGGATTCTTTCAATCAACGCTTCTTTTTGCAGATAACTGCTCATATACCCGGACAATGCTGCCTGCAGCACAAGCAGAATACCTGCCATTACCAGCAATTCTGCCACCGGTACACTGTAGGTGGAAATTCCTATTACATGTCCTGCCTTGCATTTGAGCCACGCCAGATAACCAAGCACATTTCCAAGGGACAGGGATACAAGCAGGGTTCCTATCGTAAATACCAGTCCTTCCATCTGCAGCATACGGTTTAACTGCTTCTTTGTCATACCAATTGCCTGTAAAATACCAAGCTCCCTTCTTCTGGTAATAATACTGGTAATCAGGGTATTTGCCATATTCATAAAACCAATGACTCCGATAATGCCAAGCAAAGCATAAGCAGCACCCTTCGTCATGGCAATACTCATATTGGAAAGCTTATAGGTATCCTGATAGGTGGTTAATGCATAATATTCACTTTCCCCCGTCATCTGCTCCAAAGCACTCTGCACGGAGACAAGCTTATCCTTTTCACAGCTTACCCATACACCGGTTGTCATATCCTCTGTTAAATCCATCGCCTCCAGCTGCTCCTCGGTCAGCACAAACATACTGTTTGCTTCTGTGGAGCCTGCCAGAGTAAAGGTCATTGGGATTTCCCTATCTCCGTCATAGAAGGTAAGCTTCACCTTGTCGCCAAGCTTATAACCATAAGTATCCATCCAGTAATCAGAGGCAAATACTATCTCTTGGTTCTTATTTACACTATCATAATCAATGGTTCCACGCTCTGTCTCCAGCTTCTGGTAATCCTCCTTCGAGAGTGCCGGCACCCATGTATACAGCTCATCCTCTTCTCCATTTACATTTTCCCGCAATGCCCTTATTGCCTTTCTTGTCTCTACCTTTGTAACGCCGTCTATACTGCGGATTTGGTCAAGCCATTCATCACTCATCAGCTTCTGCTGCTGGACATGGTTTAAATTATTTTCAGGATAGGCGGTATCATTTACATCACAGTCAAGGGTAATGTAGAAATCTCCCTTTTCTACCTGTTTTCTGGCATCAAACTCTGCATCCATGTTACCTGCCACATTTGCAATGACTACAAACATGACACAAGAAAGCCCCATGGTAAAAATGGTAGTCAGGGTACGCTTCTTATTCCTTTCCAGATTTGACATGGTAAGCCGCCTGACATTGACAGCGGAATATCCTTTCCTTGTTCCTTTCCCCTTTACACTGTCCTCCTGGTAACGCATCGCCTCCACCGGGGAAATTCCCGCTGCAACCCACATTGGTTTTCTAAGAGAGACATATACCGTGATAAAGGAAATGACAGCCGTCAGCAGCATTAACGGCAGGTTAAATACCGATACGGTCTCCATATCCGTCATGGACAGCTCCTTGTACATCTCTCCTATAAGCCACTGGAAGAAAATATTGCTGACCAGGGTTCCAAGCAGCAGACCAGCCGCCGCACCGATTCCTGCTAAAATCATGCCCTCCTTTAACAGGATGCTCTTAATCTGCCTCTTTGTTGTTCCCAGGGCACGAAGCTTTCCATACTCCTGTACCTTCTGAATAATACCCACATAGAAAATGTTATAGATAACCAGTGCAGAGAATAATACTACCAAAACAGCAATCACACTGCAGATACCGATGGTTTCAAGCCCCGGGTCTAACAGCCACATCAGATACGCTGTATTGATTACTACCTGTGTTTTGTCAATACCCAGTTCCTCTGCCAGATTTTCTATCTTCTCCACCATCTGGTCTTCATTTAATTCCTCTTCCCCCTTTACCTTAAAAACCACACTATAGCTTCTGTCTGCTTCCGGCACTGTATTCTCATAAAAAGCCTCTGAGACATATGCGCCGTATGTTTTCCTTAATTCATTTGCCTCACTCTCTGCCAGAAATCCGCTGATGACAAAATTTTTTGTTGTATACTCTCCATCCCCAATCCGGCAGGTTACGCTTACACTATCGCCTATCCGGGGATTTGCAAGTCCTGCCCTTTCAAAGAAGCCCTTCTGTCCGGCAATTTCATTCTCCTTCACCGGAAATGTACCCTCACTGGTACTGGCATGTCCCAGCTTCTGTGCCGTTTCATCCATATAGGAAAGACTGCCATCTGCATCCTCTAAGGAAACGCTGGCAAAATTCGCCATTCTGCCCACATCCAGAAACTCGCCATGAATCTTCATCTTCTCATAAATCTCATTATCTACTCTGACAAATCCTCCAAAATGTTCTCCATATCGCTTTCCTGCATTTACCTTCTGCTCCTTTACGAGACCATAGCCTGAAAGGGCAATGACTGTCAGAAGCATTGTGGTCAGCATAATAGAAATCGAAATCAGTATCGTTCTGCTTTTATTGGTTTTCAAATTTGCCACTGCAAGCTTTGTTGTCGTCTTCATTTACGCCACCACCTTACCGTCTTCAATGACAATAATCCGGTCTGCCATCTGTGCAATCTCTTCATCATGGGTAATGACCACCAGAGTCTGACCGTATTTCTTTGCTGACATCTTAAGCAGACTGATTACCTCGTCCCCGGTCTTGGAGTCCAGGTTTCCGGTTGGCTCATCTGCCAGAATAATATCCGGCTTAGATGCAATAGCCCTTGCAATTGCCACTCTCTGCTGCTGTCCGCCGGACAATGTGTTTGGCAGGTTCTCAACTTTATGTTCCAGCTGAAGGGTATTCAGAATATCCTTTACAAAGGCTTCATCCACCTCTTTCCCGTCCAGTCCAATTGGCAATACGATATTCTCCCATACATTTAAAGAAGAGACCAGATTGAATGCCTGAAAGATAAATCCGATTTTTCTTCTGCGGAATACCGCAAGCTCCTCCTCCTTTAATTCAAAAATATCCTTATTGCCGATAAACACCTTTCCGCTGGTTGGTATATCCAGACCTCCCAACATATGAAGCAGGGTACTTTTTCCAGAACCGGATTTCCCCACAATGGCGACAAATTCGCCTTTTTGAATCTCAATATTTGTGTTGTCGATGGCTCTTACTTCATTTTCTCCCTCTCCGTAAAACTTACATAGATTTTCTGTTCTTAAAATAATTTCCATTTTTTCTCTTCCTTTCTGACTGATTTTGCATGTTTGTTTCATCTATGTGCCTATCATAAAGGAGATATCTTTCCGTTTTCTTTCAAATTGAGTGGGGAAGTCTTACGGTTTTGTAAGACAATTACTAAAACTTAATCGTCACATTTAACGCAATATCCGTGTTTCCCGCTGTCTGAATCGCTTTGTCGATTTCCGATAAAGAAAATTCATGCGTAATCATCCTCTCAATATTCCATTTCCCGCTTTTCATAATATTCATTACATCTATCACATCTTCCGACATATATCCACCGGAACCAATAATGCTTTTTTGTGAATATGTGAGGTGCAGCAGGTCAAGCTTGCGAATAGATTTATTAACCGCCACAGACACAAAACGGCTTTCAATTTTCCCCTGCTCCATAAATAAATCAAGAATCCCCTCTGCACCACTGGCATCAAGGAAGCCATCAATATCGGGAACTGTCCCATTTATGGATTGGGCTGTGCCAAAATAACCGGCAGCTTGCTTGACAAAATCACAAGCTGCTGTATTGCAGACCTCAAAGCCTAAATCCGCTGCAATCTTTAAGCGAAAATCTGATATGTCACAAATCATCACCTTAGAAACACCAAAATATTTTAAGGCAATTGCACTTGCCAGACCGATTGTTCCGCAGCCAAAGACTACAAATTTTTCATGTTCTTTCGGCTGTCCTCTGCGTGCCGCACGGCATCCCACAGTAAATGGTTCAATCAAACACGCCGTTTTGTCTGTAATAGAATCATCAACCCCGTACAGGGAATAATTCCTTTTGGCGTCAGGAATTTTGATATACTCCGAAAATCCACCGATGGTTCCTGCCCTTTTTGTATCTCCTGTTGCAAAACGGGGATATGGATAAACCCGTTCTCCGATTGAAAATTCCGTAACGTTATCTCCCACCGCAACAATACGTGAGACGGTTTCATGTCCAAATTCTTCACCAACTGTAATACGGTGCCCTGTACCGGCTCCGTGCTGGTAAACCGCAACATCCGTACCACAAATACTGGAATAAATGTTTTTAATCAATACATCATGGCTGCCTAATTGCGGAAGAGGCACTTCTCTGATTTCTACGCTTTCCTTTCCCAAATAAATCGCTGACTTCATAACAATAAAACTCCTTTCTCTAAGCAGATACTATTTTCTTTACCTTGCTAATTACATTATGATTCCGTATAATATTAAAATCAATCAACAATATTCCAATATGTGTTGGAATATTGAGAGGAGGGGATTTTTTGAACACAAAGAACAATCAGCGTTTTTGCGAAACAGAAATACGCATGGAAGCTGCCATGCTGAAGCTTTTAAAAAATACAGAATTTGAAAAGATAACGGTTAAAAAAATATGTGAAACGGCAGAAGTAAACCGTTCCACTTTTTATGCTCATTTTATTGATATATATGACATGCTGAATAAAATGGAAACAGCGTTACACCGGGAATTACTGGAAGGCTACAAAGACAAAAAGGATTACTCCCTTTTTTCCGAAAAATCCTTTATATACTTTTTAGAACATATCAAAAAGCATAAATATTTTTATAAAATCAACTTACAGACAAGAAAAACCTTTCCCCTTTCACAGGGATATGAGCCATTATGGAATATTATAAAATCACGCTGCCAGCAAGCCGGTATAACAGATGATGAAGAAATTATGTATTACTTTATTTCTTTTCAGGCTGGATTTACAATGATATTAAAGCATTGGGTAGATACGGATTGTCTGATTAAGGAAAATGAAGTTGCCGCCATAATCAAAAACAGTATTCCCAATATTTTAACCTAAATCTATTTGAACTTTACTGCGGTTCCATATGCCATGACCTCTGCAGCACCCTGCATGATAGCGGAAGTTGCATATCTCACATTTACAATGGCATCCGCCCCCATTCCCTGGGCTTCCTTCTCGCCACTCCTTATCTCATTTATTCTCTGAATACATACAAATATGGTTACGCCTGCCAGCACGAAAGGAATCACCCCACACATTACTTTCAGGAAAAGCCCCGGCAAAGCTGCCAGTAAAACCACAAAATACAATTCTTATCTGTTCTATTCTAACTACAGCTCCCGCAACACCTTCATCACACCATCTTCATCATTAGAAGCTGTCACATACTTTGCCAGTTTCTTTAACTCCGAATGTCCGTTTTCCATGCAATAGCTCTCCTCACAGCTCTTTAACAGACCCACGTCATTCAGATAGTCGCCAAATGCCATAGCTTCTTTCCGGTGGATTCCATACCGTTTCTGAATTGCGGCAACCGCAATGCCTTTATTAACTGTCTGGTTGGAAATGTCAATCCAGCTGTCACCAGACAGCACTGCTGCCAAAGGTTCCCCTATATCCGCAAAATGCTTCATGGCAGGCTCTGCCTTTTTCCTCTCCACAAAAATCGCAATCTTGACAATGGTATCCTGCAAAGCCGCCTCATACAAATCCTCCACTATCTGTAAACGGGTATAATACATTTCCGCTTCCCTTAAAATACTTTCCTCTGCATGATTCATATATGCTGATTTTGCGCCACATACAATCGGTGTCAGCCCCTCTAAGCCTTCAATCCGCTCCAGACATTTGCAAATATCCTCCTTGCTCATTTCATTGCTGTAGATGATTTTGTCCTTCTCAAACACAAATCCACCATTTTCCGCTACATATACCAGTTTATCCTTAATCGGGACAAAATCCTTCACCAGCGTATAATACTGTCGTCCACTGGCAATTACCGTTTTGATATCCGGATGATTTTGTACCCAGTTCATAAAATCTGCCGGCAGACACTTATTACTGTCCAATAATGTTCCATCCATATCCAATGCCACAAGCTTTATGTTCATTTTGCAGACCTCCGTTGACTATTTTATTTCTATTTATTGCAGGCTTAACATAATGGCAAAGGTGCTCCCCTTTGTTTTCTTCCTGTCATATGGAAATACCACGGTGATATTGCCGCCCTGCTCCTCTAAAATCTTCCGCGTCAGATACAAGCCCACTCCGGAGCCCTCTGCCTGCTTAACCTCCTCGGTCTTTCCTCTGTAAAATCTCTGGAAAATCCGGTTGACCTCTTCTTTCTTTATTCCAATTCCCTCATCTTTTATCTCAATCCTGAAAAAATGAATCTGCTTTTCCATCGTAATCCGGATGCTGGAACCCTCAGGGCTATATTTGATGGCATTTTCCAATACATTTACAATGGCTTCCTTTGTCCACTTTACATCATGGGGAAGGGCGATATTCTCTATCTCCGGAGAAGGGCTGTCAATCGCAATTTCAATTCCCTTTTCCTCCGCCTTCATATATACCTGATTTACCGCCTGTACCACGGTTTCAAAAATATTGGCATTTTCCTTCTGAATCGTAATGATTCCGGTTTCCATGCGGGAAATGTTTACCAGCGCTGCCAGCAGCCCATCTAAATGCGCAATCTGCTCACCCAGTCTATCCATAAATTCCTTCTGTTCCTCCGGCTGCAAAGTCTCCTCCTCTAACAGCTGATAGCACATCTTTATGGATGCCACAGGTGTTTTTAACTGATGGGATAAATCAGTCACCAGGGATTTTGTGTCTTCCTTTTCCTGCCGCATCCGTTCTTCATTCCATTTAAGCTTCTGTCCCAAAGATTCCAACTGGTTATAAAGCTTCCCACTACTGTCTTCCCCGTATGCCTCAGACAAATAATCGTAATCTCCACTGTAAAAACGCTCCAAAATATCCTGCAGCTGATGATGTTCCTTTTCTCTGTTCTTTTTATAGAGCAGCCCATAACCCCAGAGCACTCCACATATCACAACATATAATGCCAGATAAAATAACGCCAGCTGTACTGCCCGTTCCCTCGTCCACCTGGAATAGACACTTTCGTAATCTGCATTATAACCATATTCCTTTAAGATATTCATTCCCACATCCACGGCTTCGGGATTCGCATTTCCTTTCAGCAGGTCTGCCGCAATCTGTTCATTGGGTATGCCATTTTCCCATTCCCCCAATATCTGATAGACCATGCCTACATTCTGCTTTTCCTCCTGCTTCAGACTATAAATCTGAAAGCCCCATGCACAGGTTAAAATGAGGAGGAGCACCAGCATATATTTTAATATCCATCTGTTTTGCTTCATACTACCGGTTACACTCCCTGTCCCAAAGATATCCAATGCCCCGCACATTCCGGATATACACCGGTGCAGACGGATTGTCCTCTATTTTCTCCCGCAGTCTGCGGATATTTACCGCAATGGTGTTCTCATCCACAAACTCCCCATTGATATCAAACATCTGCTCCAAAAGCTGGTTTTTAGAAAGAATCTGCTTTGGATGCTCCATTAAAATGAACAGCAGCCGCAGCTCATTCTTTGTCAGAGAGGTTTCCTCCCCCTTTACCAGCACCTTCATTTCATTTTTCAAAAACACCACATCACCGGAAACGATTTTCTCCTCTTCCCTGCCGGACATTCTTTTAAAGATTGCATTTACCTTGGAAATCAGCACTGCAAGGCTAAAGGGCTTTACCATGTAATCATCTGCCCCTGCCTCGTAGCCCATTACCACATCCATCTCCTGGTCCATGGCTGTTAAAAATATAAAATGCACTTGGCTCATTTTCCGGATTTCCCTGCAAAAATCCAGTCCGTTTCCGTCCTCTAATGTAATGTCACAGATAATCAAATCAATGGCATTGGATTTGAAAAGTGCCATACCCTGTTCTACGCCATAAGCAGACAGCACATGGTAGCCCTCCTTTTCCAGCTTGAGGCTGATACCCCGGTTTAAATTTTCTTCATCCTCTAATAGTAAAATCTGGTTCATTTCTTATCGTTCCTTTTCTTTACATTCTCATCATTTCCACTTGGGAAAGCGGCAGTTGTGTCTTTTCCGCAACCTGTTCTACTGTCATTCCCTGTTTTAAAAATCTCCGTGCAACATATTCCATGGATTCCCCAATCTCGATTACATGCCAATCCGGGTCATAAATACGGATTACCCGTTGTCCCCAGTCATGCTCCATAAGCGGATTCACATATTCAACCGGGTAGCTGCTTTGCTCCAGTTTTTTCAGAAAGCCCTCCATATCATTTTCCTCAAAATAGAGCTCGGAAGCATTGCCTCCCTTTATAACCTCTTTCCCAATAATCTTCTTCCAAATCTTTCTGTCCTGCAAAACCAATCCTTCGGTTAATATTACATTTCCCCCAAAATCCGTCACTACCTGCAGACCAAATAAATCCCTGTAAAATGCTTTCGACTTTTCTATGTCATTAACCACAATTAATATGTTTTTCAGTTTCATATTCCACTCCTATGAAGAAAACCTTATCCTTTTTATCATATTTCCCTATTAAATCTATCTTTCAATTTCTATTATCATACCACACTGTTTTGTCACTCTCAATGTTTAATGAGGTTTCATAAATAGAAAAAATCAGGCAAAAACCGTCTCCGGTACTTTTGCCTGATTCGTCCATTGTTCTTCTATCGTGTTCTTCTTTTAATTAATTTACAGTTTCGCTTTCCTGAAGCTTCTGTATCTCTTTTTTATGATACGCCAAAAGACTGACTGTTGAACCCATGATACCGGTGCACAAAAACATCACCGCCATACCGGCTCCATTTCCAGTTCCTACAAGATGCCCCAATGCATTTGCCAGTCCACTTTCTGACTGCATAAACGGTTCAAACACATAATCCGCCAGAAAACCACCTAACAGCAGACCAATTGGAATCGTAGCATACTGAATGGCATTCCGGACAGAAAATACGCTTCCCTGCAATTCCTGTGGCACCATTTTATACAGAATAACATTCTGTCCAGCCATAATAAACGGAATTGGAAAACAAGCCGCTATTGCTGCAACACTCCACCAGAGCACATTTTGTCCTAAGCCCATCATCATATCCCCCAGTAAAAATGACAGGGCGGCTGAAAAATAAATCATCTTGACACTGCTGATTTTCAGCTTTTTAACAGACACCACAAGTCCGCCTAAAATTCCTCCGATACCCAGCACCATATTTACCACACCAAGAACCATACTGTCATTCCCGCTTCTTGCCAGAATCATAGGAGAAAGTATATTCTCATAGGTCAGCTGGGAGAAGAAATTGATTGCCGCCATTGTGACTATAACATACCAAAGCCCTTTATTCTGTAGCAGAAAATGAAAACCATCCATGGTACCGGACAGAAAATTCTTTTCATCAGAAGTCTCCTTCAACTGCTCAGGTATCTTAATAAATACAAGCAGCACCACAAAATTAAATACAAAGGACAACAAGTCCACCATAATCACCATTCCAAGACCGCCAAAGCCAAAAATAGCGGATGCTAAAACCGGTGATATAACGGAAATCAGATTAGCCGCAAAGGATGACATCCCACTCATCTGTGACAGCCGTTCCTCCGGAACCATAATTCCGATTGCAACAGCCTGCGCCGGTCCCTGAAAAGAGTTCATAATTCCGATTACGGCATTTACCACATAAATATGCCATATTTCCAGTCTTCCATTCCAAAAGAGCAGACATACTGCCAGCGAACAGACTGCCGCCAGCGTATCTGACACCAGCATAATTGTCTTCTTGCGATGCCGGTCTATAAATCCTCCTGCAACCAAGCTCACCACAATGTATGGAAGATAATTGCAAAAAGACATCAGGGACACTGCCATAGCAGAATTTGTCTGCGTATATGTCCATAAGATAAGTGCAAAGCTGGTCATTGCACTTCCTAACTGTGATACAGAACCACCAATCCAAAATATTATAAATTTTTTAAAACCATCTTTCATTGAATTTTATCTCCTTATAGAATATTTATTATAACCTATAAATGCGTAAAATCCAATGTGGGCAAATTTCTATTTTTAATCTCTGTACAAGCTTTGCCCGGACATCAGACCCCGCACAGAGATTATTAATTCAAGAGTGGCATTTTGTAACCTCCTATGTTTCATTTATACCATTTTATAATATCAATTGTTTATTGTAAAGTTTTTATCCTGCCACGGATGGCTGTTACTCCCTTACCGCCTCGAAAAATACTCCTTCATAGATAATAATAATGGTATTGGCATCCTTCACATAGAACATACTTCCGAAATCATAGGAATTGTCAATTGATATCTGTTTTACTGCATCTGCTGTAATCCCCATGATTTCAAATGTAGGCTGACCCTGGTAATCCGCTTCAAAATCCGCTTTCTTTTCCTCACTCTCACTATACTGAGGAGAATCCAGCTTTTTTCCTCCACTGATAAATGTATCTGCTCCATATTCGCACTCCGCTCCAATCTGGGCATTCATTTCCTCCGTAGAAAGAGCTGTGATATAGGCAGCATAATACTGTGTAACCTTCCATTTTCCGTAGTAGCTCTGTGGGGCTGCATCAGAATCCGTACTCTTCCCATCATCCGCCTTATTCCCTGTACCTGACTGGTCAGCTTCTGCTGTACCCTGTCCATTTAAATCCTCATCTTTACCCTCTACCTCTATGGCAGGTGTATTTTCTGTTTGAGACTCCTCTGTGCCTTCCGTAGAAGGCTCTTCCTCTGTGACCTCTGCTGTTGTCACTGTTTTTTCTTCGCTGACAGGCTGCGGGGCTTGTTCCTCCTGCTTTTGACACCCCATGGCACTTCCCATTACAAAGATGAATATCATAGTCAAAATAATTTTCTTCATTTAATTAATCTCCTCTCTTACTCATAAAATGTTTTTGAACTCATCGGAAAACGGACAGACACTCCCTCCTCATTGGAAAGAGAGGTAATATATAAATTTTCTCCGCTTTTCGCAATCCATACCTCCCCATCTCCCAGAAAAATCCCCGAATCATTATACTGAATATCTGCATCCATACACTGATATAAGGTTTCCTTCAGAGAATCGGTAAAAATTCTGTCATAATACTGTAAAAATTCTGTACTATTCTCCACATATATTTTTTCTCCGTCCACCTCCACAACTCTCGGATAAGCCACCAATTCGGAAACCTGTTCCCGCTGGTCTTTCTTTACCATATTGATAAATTCTTCTATAAATGCTTCTGCCTCTCTCTGGGTAATACCGGACACCTTATACATTTCCGGATTATCTGCGGTTCTCTCTGGAATACTGCTTTCCGCTATGGTCTTCTTTGGCACTGTAAAAAATGCTGCGGACAATGCAAAAACCATTATGGAAACCAGAACAGATACCATCCATTTTTTATTCTTTTTCTCAAGAATATGGACAACCCTCCGCTCTGTATCACTTTCTCCGAAAGACAAGACCGCCGGATATCCACTCTGCTTCAACGAAAAATCCAACAGTATACCCGCATAGATTATCCTGTCCTCTACCGGCGAGTCAGCCAGAACCGATTCATCACAGAACATCTCCATATCCTGATTCATTTTCTGGATTCCATACCACACCAGCGGATTCCACCAATGCAGACAGATTGCCAGCATTCCCGCTAACCGTATTACCGAATCCCCATGCCTGATATGCATTTGTTCATGCTGTAAAATATATTGATAAGAATCTCCCTGCACAGTATAGGGCATATAAATCTTCGGAAACATAACTCCCATTACAAAAGGAGAATCTATTCCGTCACATCTCCAGAGTCTACCTCTTTCCCATATGGCAGTTCTCAACTGTCTTTTAATTTTTATGTACTGTGACAAAAAATAAAGTCCCACGCCCAATACGCCTGCTCCCCATATGCATTTCATAATTCTTCTAAGGAATCCTGCTTCTGTCAGGATTTGCAAAATACCCGACAGCTTTTGTGCATGTGTTTCCGCCGCCTTATTTTCTTTCACAAAATCCGCTGCAATTTTTGCTGTTGTCTCTTCCCCTCCAGCCTCCACCGAAGCTACTGGTTTGGAAACAGCCTGCATTTTGCCAGCCCAATCTGGCTGCAGGCTCCAGCTGCTTTCAATGAAAACCGGACAGAGCAGGCGCACTAACACCAGAAGCCACAATAAATAGCTGTAAACCTTTGCATATTTTTTCAGATATACCCTCATTATGAGAACCAACAAAATCAGTATTCCTGCCTGTAGTCCCATTCTCCATATCATTTCAATCATTCTTTTTCCATCCTTTTATTCACTGGCATCTTCTATCATTTTCTTAATGCGTTCCGCCTCTTCTTTAGATAACTTCCGGTCTTTTAGAAAAGCTGCCAGAAAAGAAGGTACATTTCCCTGACAGGTTCGTTCCAGCAATTCATCACTCGCCTGCCGGTCAACCTCTTCCTTACTTACAAGAGATTCCACAATTGTATTCTCATTCCGGATAATCCCCTTATCCGCCAGCTTCTTAATTACCGTATAGGTGGTGGATTTCTTCCATCCAAACTCCTGGTTACACAGCTTAACCAGCTCCGGACTGCTGACTGGCTCATGCTCCCATAGGATACATAAAAACCGATACTCACTTTCAAATATTTTCTCCATTTATATACTCCTTTTCACTACCTGCGCAGGTCTATTTCAATAGACCACATTTAGTCTATCACAATAGACTGATGCTGTCAATTCTTTTTCTTCTTTAAATAATAAACTCTTGCTCTTTCAAGTTGATATTTTTTATTCTTTCATTTATAATATATACATTCAATGCAGGATATAATTGGACTTATATTATAAACAATATAAGCCATTTTTCTCAAAATTTTTGACAAAAATGTATTGACACTAAGCCAAAATGCATATAATATTAATGTGTAATTGATTACACAAGGTAAATATGCCCTTGGCTATGTCTTCCCACTATAAGGGATATGACAATGCCCTGGGCATTCTTTTATTTATGGAGGTTACTTATGGATGGAAAATTGAAACAACTTGGTAAACATCAAGTCAAAACAGCTATATTAGTTGATGGTGGTTTCTATAGAAAAAGAGCTAAGTACTTATATGGCAGCAAGTCTCCCAAGGAACGTGCAGAGGAATTAACCGAATATTGCTATAAGCATCTACACGACCAATATGAACATCGATACCTATACAGAATTTTCTACTATGATTGCCCACCTACTGATAAGAACCTCTATAATCCACTGACCCAAAAAAATGAACATTTAAAAAAATCTGAAGAGTACTCTTGGATGAATGATTTTCTCGATGAATTAAAACACAGAAGGAAATTCGCACTTCGGCTTGGACATTTATCAGAATCTCAACTGGCATATTACATAAATCCAGATGCTACTAAAAAGCTTTTAAAAGGCGAGCTTTCAATTCAAGATTTGACACAGCAAAATCTTTCTCTCAACATCGAGCAAAAAGGTGTTGATATGAGAATTGGTGTTGACATATCTTCACTTGCTTTTAAAGCTCAAGTTAATCAAATTATACTAATATCCGGTGATAGTGATTTTGTACCTGCTGCAAAACAGGCACGCAGAGAAGGAATAGATTTCATTCTTGACCCGATGGGAGCAACCATCAAATCTGATTTATTCGAACATATAGATGGAATTCGTACCCCAAAATTAAAGAGAAAAAAATGAGTATCTAATAAATTATTCTAAGA
>ENA-OYZN01000159-OYZN01000159.1-human-gut-metagenome-genome-assembly--contig:-NODE-159-length-46197-cov-12.558428_pt1 | contig 46197 bp, 36 predicted proteins | sample MGYA00243294_ERZ653483 | MGnify/ENA primary metagenome ERZ653483 (study PRJEB26926, sample SAMN06165155) | human gut metagenome | biome: ENVO:00009003; feature: ENVO:2100002; material: ENVO:00002003... | reverse complement strand
ATGTTCATTACCAGTTGTGCTGGATATAATCACTCAGGATTCCGAGAGATTATTTGTTATAAAATAGGATTATTGAAATTATTTTAACCTGACATTAGAGGAAATATTCATATTTTGGTAGGCATTTTCCGTTAAATGTGTTATGATAATACGCATGGAAAAATATAACGAAGGGGCAGGATGGAAACATCCGGGAGAAACAATGAAGAAAGAAAAAAATAGAAATTCATTTTCAGGTTCAATTGGTTTTGTGCTTGCGGCTGCCGGAAGTGCAGTGGGATTGGGAAATATATGGAGATTTCCATATCTGGCGGCTAAGGACGGTGGAGGTCTTTTTCTGGTAATGTATCTGATACTGGCAGTAACTTTTGGCTTTACTCTGCTGACAACGGAGATTGCAATAGGAAGGAAGACAAAGCAAAGTCCGCTTACTGCATATAGCAAGATAAGAAAAAAATGGGGCTTTCTTGGAGTGATTGCCTGTCTGGTTCCTATGATAATTATGCCGTATTACAGTGTAATTGGTGGATGGGTTGTAAAGTATTTTATTGCTTATCTGACCGGAGACGGAGGCAATGCAGCAAAAGAAGGATATTTTACCGATTATATTGCCGGAGAGTGGCAGCCGATTTTGATGATGGTTATTTTCCTGGGTGTGGTGGCATTTATTATATATCGGGGAGTAAATAAGGGGATTGAATCCTCCTCAAAGGTGATTATGCCGGTTTTGCTGTTGTTGGTAATTGGAATAGCAATATTTTCGCTGACGATTCGTTATACTGATGCAGACGGAGTCACCAGAACCGGTATGGAAGGATTCTGGATTTATGTAATTCCGGATTTGAAAGGACTGACGGTGAAGGGATTCTTTACGGTTTTGCTGGATGCCATGGGACAGCTGTTCTTCAGTCTGAGTGTTGCCATGGGCATCATGATTGCCTATGGTTCCTATGTTAAGGATGATGCGAATCTGGGGAAATCCATTAACCAGATTGAAATATTTGATACTGCTGTGGCATTTTTGGCAGGTGTTATGATTATCCCGGCAGTGTATACCTTTATGGGAAAAGAGGGGATGGCGGCGTCCGGACCGAGCCTGATGTTTGTATCACTTCCAAAGGTTTTTGATGCAATGGGTAAGATTGGAAATGTTGTGGGATGCCTGTTTTTTGCAATGGTGCTGTTTGCGGCTTTGACCAGCGCGGTTTCTGTCATGGAAGCGGTGGTATCCAGTCTGATGGACCAGTTTCATATGTCCAGGACAAAGGCGACGGTTGTGGAAACTGCCATTGCTTTGGTGGGCGGAATTGTTGTATGCCTGGGCTACAACAAGCTCTATTTTGATATTGCCCTGCCAAACGGTTCCCATGCACAGATACTGGATATTCTGGACTATATCAGTAACAATTGTTTGATGCCGGTTGTGGCAATCGGAACCTGTATTCTGATTGGCTGGATTGTAAAGCCTGGAGTAATTATTGAAGAAGTGGAAAAGAGCGGCTGTAGGTTTGGCAGAAAAAAGCTATATGTAGTTATGGTAAAATATATTGCACCTGTCCTGCTGGTGATTCTTTTGCTTAAATCTCTGGGAATTTTAACAGTAATATAGAGGGAATTATTTAGGAGGAGCATATGTTATTTATTGAATATCCAAAATGTACAACCTGTAAGAAGGCAAAAAAATGGCTGGATGATAATGGAATTTCCTATACCGACCGCCATATTAAAGAGGATAATCCTACGGTGGATGAGCTGAAGGAATGGCACAGGAAAAGTGGACTTCCGTTGAAGCGTTTCTTTAATACCAGTGGGAATTTGTATAAGGAATTGCAGTTGAAGGATAAACTGCCTGATATGAGTGAAGAGGAACAGTATGCGCTGCTGGCAACGGATGGAATGCTGGTGAAGCGTCCCATTGTTGTGACGGAGGATGTGGTGCTTACCGGTTTTAAAGAGAGTGAATGGGCAGAAAAGCTTTTAGGTTGATATGACAGGAAGGCAGAAGAGGTCTGATTCGATGGAATCAGGCCTCTTTTTTATGAAAAAGTTACATTCCTAATAACAATTTTCGATTATATTTTACAAAATATGCTAAAGTATGATATATTAAAATACGATTATTATAATTTTGATTAAAAAGTGAGTTTTTTCATTATTAAATAGGATTGGTTAAAAGATTTTGAAAAGACATATAAATTAAAATTCAGGAGCAGGATAAATGACTACAGTTTACCGTGATATCTTTCGTGCCATTTATGAGGGAAAGTGGCTTGCAATTGAATACAGGAACCAGTCAGGACAGGTGACAAAATATTGGATTGGCATCCGGAATCTGAATGTTGCCAAGAGAACTTTATCGGTGGAGGGACTGCATTTAGGTAAATATTCAACCCGGTCGCTGGATTGTATTTTTATTGACTCCATTCAATCCTCCAAAATAATTGAAGGTTCGTATTGTCCTGTTAACAAATCGCTGGTAGATGATATTTATATAAATCCGCATAAATATAAAATGTTCTTTGACAATATAGCAAACTTAAAGATTTTGAATTATCTGGAAATGTGTAACCGGATGGATAACGTTCCCTATTACTCCGATTTCGAGCTGATTCATTATTTAGATTGTGACAGCTTTAATGGCAAAAATTATTCGTTAAGCGATGAACAGTTTAAGGCAATTGTCAAAAATTTTCAGTATAAGGCGGAAAGGGATAACCGGTTAAATGGAAAACTGGTAATGCAGCAGCTGGGGATGAATGTGTTAAGCATCCATACGAAAAAAGGGCTTTATGTGCTGGCATACCGGAAATTACAGCTGGATGTAAAAAACAGGGTTCTCCGTCCGGATGATGAAATTACAGTCTGCATTGAATATACGATAGATGGGGTAAAGGAAAGTGCGCGTAAATTCCTGGATGCAGATGACTTTGAACTGCTGAAGGATTTTGAAAAGAACCAGGAAAGAATTAAGGATTGTATTACAAAGAGTAATTCCGGCATCAGTGTGGATGATATGCCGTATATGATAGGTCTGGGGATGGATGTGGTGCTGGATTTGCATTCGGAATACCAGGCGATTTTAGATATGTATGAAGGGGATAACGTGACGGTTCCGATAAAGGCGTTTTTTGGAGATTTGCTGGACAGACCAAGGCGGCGTAAGGCATATCCCATTACTCTGCTTGACAAAAAGGTGAATCTTGACCAGCTGCTGGCAATCAACAACGGAATGAAATATCCGGTGACTTATATCCAGGGACCACCGGGGACAGGGAAAACAAATACCATTATCAATACGATACTGACGGCATTTTTTAATGGAAAGACGGTGTTGTTCTGCTCCTATAACAACCATCCCATTAACGGAGTATTTGACAAATTATCAGGCATTTTGTACCGGAAAAAAACAATTCCGTTTCCTGTTTTACGGTTGGGAAACCGGGATAAGGAAAAGGAAGCACTGCAATACATGAAGCAGCTGTATGAGGCACATAAGGCTGCCACTATTTTTGAGGGAACGTTAGATAAAAACAGGGATTACCGGGCAGAGCGGGCAAAGAAATTATCTGACCTTTTAAAGAAGTATGAGGATGTATTGGATTTGCACGAAAGGGATGCGGCATTAACCCGGTTGTTAGAGTATGAAAAAAAGAATATGAGTAGTGCGGTGATGCTTCCGTTTCAAGTAGACCTACAAGAAAGGCAGTTTGCCCAAATACAGCAACAGATTCAGCAGGCAGGGGTGGTTACGGAGGAACAGGCATTGTCCCTGCTGGATGATGATATAGAGGATTTTAAGAAATATTTGTATTATACCTCCGAAAAGTACATAAAGAAAATAGGTTTGCCACAGAATGAAGAACTGCTTCACATCATTTATGAAGAGGATGAAGATATACAGCTTACAGCATTTAAGAAGTATCTGAGCAATAAGGACAATATAAAAAAGCTGCAGAAAATATTTCCTGTTATTATAACGACCTGCATTTCTGCACATAAATTAGGGGAACCGGCGCCCATGTTTGATATGGTAATCATGGACGAGGCGAGCCAGTGTAATACAGCGGTTTCTCTTGTACCAATCATACGGGGAGAAAATCTTATGCTGGTGGGAGACCCGCAGCAGTTAAATCCAGTAATCCTGCTGGACGAAATGGTGAATCAGAAGCTGCGGAGAAAGTACAATGTGACAGATGAGTATGATTACCGCAAAAATTCCATTTATAAGACCTTTCTTGCCTGTGATTCCGTCAGTGATGAAATTCTTCTGCACCATCACTACCGGTGCAATGGGAAAATCATAGATTTTAATAACAAGAAATACTATAACTCCAAGTTGAGTATTGCATCCACAAGTAAAGAGGAAAAGCCTCTGGTATATGTGGATGTTCCGGCTGCCAGAACGGATATGAAAAACACGGCACCGGCAGAGGTTGACGAAATTGTAAAGTATGCGGCGCTGAATAAGGATAAATCCATCGGTGTGATTACACCATTTGTGAACCAGAAAAAGATGATAGAGGCGGCATTAGAGGAAGCCGGGTTGGATAAGGTGTCTTGTGGAACCATCCATGCATTTCAGGGAGATGAAAAGGATGTGGTGCTGTTTTCCACAGCAATTACCGGCCAGACGGGGCAGGGCACCTACGAATGGCTTAAGAACAATAAGGAATTAATTAACGTGGCAACCTCCAGGGCAAAGGACAAGCTGATTCTGCTGTCGGACATGCAGAACTTAGAACGTCTGCACAAAGAGGATTCAGAGGATGATTTATATGAGCTGGTGCAGTATGTCAGGGCAAACGGAGAATCAAAGATAACACCAAAGGTATCCAATTCCAGGGCATTGGGCATCAAGCCTTACAGTACGGTTACTGAGGAGGCATTTTTGAAAAATCTGAACCACGCCTTGGAAAATATATGGATGTCCCAGAGCAAATACACAGTTGAAAAGGAGGTTGCCATTTCCCATGTATTTCAGAACAACACCAGCTATAATGATTTGTTCTATACAGGAAGATTTGATTTTGTGGTGTATAAAAGGGAGGGAAGCTCCTCAAAGGTGCCAATGCTGGCAATTGAGCTGGACGGCAAGGAACACTACGAAAATGATATTGTGATGCAGAGGGATAGAAAGAAAAATGCGATATGCATGGAACATCATTTGCAGCTGATTCGTGTGGAGAATTCCTATGCGAGACGGTATAACTATATTAAGGAAATATTGATTGATTACTTTGGAAGGAGGCATTGAGGGGGGATAGTAAAAGAACATTAAATAAGAAATGTATTTATCGTAATAGTAAAACAGTAAATATAATAAAATATAAAGATGAAAAAATTTGTATTACATTATATAATTAGAATTTAGATAGTGCATATTGAAGAGGAAAAGGAAAAATAGTAGTTATGAACAAAAGAAAATCAAAGAAAAATAAGGAGCGGATTATTCAATATGAAACCATTAATATATCTCAGGAGAAAATGATTGAGATTCAGGCAGAAGCATATTATAAAGCACTCAAACGCATTGAAGGTGAAAAGGCTAATGCTGATAAACAAAGGATAGAGAAGAAGAAAGATAAATGGTATGAGAATGTTTTGTTTGTATTGAATGTGTTGTTTTGTCCTTGGATAATAAACAAAAAATTCAATGTAAGCAATCAAATTTATGATAGTATTCTTGTTTTGGTTGTTTCAGGTGTATTGTGCTTCACGGGCGGATTTATGTGGTTTTTTGGTCTATGTGCAATCGTATTATGAAATATATAAGCTAGTAACAGGCGAAAATGTTGAGGAGATTATTAGTTTTAGCTTTATTGCATTTATTTCGATCCTTTTTGGAAGTACGTTTGTATTGGCTGGAGGAGAGTTTGAAAAAGAAACTGACAGTAATAAAATATATGCATATTCTGCGAGCATTATAGCCCTAATAAGTTGTATAGTAAGTATAATTGCAATGCTAGGAATATAAAAAAGTAAAGGAGATGGTGGATATGTCAAAGCTTAATATAGACCAACAGACAATAAAAGAGTTGTTTTCGAACAAAAGATCAGATTTTCTGATACCAGATTACCAGAGACCATATGCATGGGGAGAGACAGAATGTCAAACGTTATGGGATGATATTTTTGCATTTGCTTTTCCAGAGAATGATTATAGCCGTTTTAAAAGTGATGAAGATGAATATTTTCTTGGACCTATTGTTACATTTAAAAATGGCGACGGTAAGTTAGAGATAATAGATGGACAGCAGCGTTTGACTACGCTTATGCTTTTGTTAAGAGCATTCTTTTCAAAATTTGGAAATATGAAAGATGCCAATGCAATTAGTACAAGTGATGACATTGCGAAGTGTATTTGGAAAACAGATGAATTTGGTAATCCAAATAAGAATAAATTAAAAATAGATTCCGAAGTGTCAACAGATGAGGATAAGGAAGAATTTTTGTCTATTCTAAAGAATGGAAATGTTGATTCTACTCAGAAGAGTCGTTATGCAAAAACATATCGCTTCTTTCAAGAAAAGATTAATGAGTTCTTATCAGAGTATCCGTCGTATTTTGCATATTTGCCTACGAGAATATTAAATAACTGTATTTTATTGCCGATTGAAGCAGAATCTCAAGATACTGCGTTACGTATATTTTCAACTTTAAATGATAGGGGTAAGCCTCTTTCGGATACAGATATTTTCAAAGCACAATTTTATAAATTTTATTCCGATCAGGGAAGAAAAGAAGAGTTTATTAAACGATGGAAAGAACTTGAAGTAGTATGCGAAGATATTTTTGATGCACCATCAGGGTCGCCGATGGATGAATTGTTCACAAGATATATGTATTATGAGAGGGCAAAGTCGGGAATAAAACTTACTACTACTGAAGCGTTACGTAAGTTTTATGAAAAGGATAAATATACTATCTTAAAAAGAGAGGAAACATTAGGAAATCTGGAAAAACTAGCGCAGTTTTGGAAAAATGTATTAATTCAGGATGATATGATTTTCTCAGATAGAATACTCCGCAGATTGGCAGTTTTGAATTATGCGCCAAATGGAATGTGGACATACCTTGTATCAGTATATTTTATGCAGTATAAGGATGAAAATAATTTGTTAGAAGAGCATGCATTTTATGAGTTCTTAAACAAGATTACAGCGTTTATATGGGCATATGCATTTATGCGTCCAGGGGTTAATGCGCTTAGAAGTCCAGCATATCCTGAAATGATTGAAATAGTAAATGGCAGAGAGGTAGATTTTGCAGAATATAGATTTGATGCGGATGCTGTTCGTAATGCTATAGAAAATTATGTTTTTACTAATGGCAGACCTATAACGAAATCAATGCTTGCTTGGTGGGCGTATAATGATGAAAGACAGCAACTTATTCCATTAGATGTTACCTTGGAAATTGAACATGTTTTTTCACGTAAGCGTCAGGAAAATGAAAGAAGTCTTATAGATAAAAACAGCTTAGAATCATTGGGTAATAAAATTTTGCTTGAAAAAAGTATTAATATTCGTGCATCGGATTATCGATTTTCTGACAAGAAAAAATATTATAATGGTTTCATGAATGATAAAGGAAAGTATAAAGAAGGAACTCGTAATGTAGAACTTGCCATGATGGCAAAGCAGAAAAATGATTTTTTTGAGAACGATATTGTAGCAAGAAAGAAAACAATTATTGATGCGTTTATTGAATATTTGAAACAGAATAAACTTACGCTTGAATAAGCGTACATAAGTCTGTATCATAATATTTAGCAGAAAGGAAGGTGCAATCATGGCAATACCAACAAATATCAAAACCCTATTATCTGGCGAAGTAGTAGAGTGGGCAAGAATCGAATTTAAAGAAACTTGGGATGCAGCAGCTTCCTTGAAAACTATCTGCGCATTTGCCAATGACCTTGATAATTGGGGTGGAGGATATATTGTTATTGGTGTAGAAGAAGATAATGGACGACCAGTATATCCGTTAAAAGGTGTTCCGACAGATAAATTAGATGCGTATCAGAAGAATATGTATACTAAGTGCAAGCTGATTAGACCAGCTTATATGCCAATAATAGGAGTTGAGACATATCAAGACAGGCAGTTTATTGTTATCTGGTGTCCTGGTGGGGATAATAGACCATATTCTTCTCCTAAGACCATGGAAAAAGACAATAAAGAACGCATTCATTATATTCGTAAAGCATCCAATACGGTGGAACCCTCAGACGATGAAGAAAAGGATTTGTTTAATCTTGCCAATAGAGTACCATTTGATGATAGAGTGAATCATCAGGCAGACATATCTGATTTAAATATAACATTGATTCAAAATTATTTGAAAGAAGTTAAGAGTTCTCTGTATGAGAAATCAAAAACTGGAGATTTTGTGGAAGTTTGTAGTGATATGAATATCATTAGTAATCTTCCGGAGTATGTAAAACCAAAGAATGTTGGTCTGATGTTCTTTAGTATGGAGCCGGACAAGTTCTTTCCATATACGCAGATAGATGTTGTTCAGTTTCCTGACGGGTTAGGTGGCAACGATATTATTGAGAATACGTTTAAAGGACCGGTCCACCAACAGCTTAGAGATGCACTCCGATTTATTAAAAATACGATTATTACAGAAAAAGTTGTTAAGCATCCGGATAGAGCAGAAGCAGATCGTTTCTTTAATTATCCGTATGCAGCGATAGAAGAGGCTTTGTCTAATGCAGTATATCATCGCGCATATGATGTCCGCGAACCAATTGAGGTGCGTGTTGAACGTGACAGAATAGAGATTGTAAGTTTTCCGGGACCAGACCGTTCAGTGACACAGGAGGGTTTGAAAAATTATCGTGTATCAAATCGTAGATACAGGAATCGTCGAATTGGTGACTTCTTAAAAGAGTTGCATTTGACAGAAGGAAGAAATACTGGATTTAAGAAGATTTTGAATGCTCTTGAGGTAAATGGTTCACCAAAACCAGAATTTGAGACGGATGATGACTATAGCTATTTTATATCAAGATTGTTCGTGCATGAAGGGTTTTTGAAAGAAGAGCCAGATAAGCAAATGGCAGGTGAAGTATCGGATTCTAATCAAAAAAATGAAAGAAGTTTGAAAGAAGTTTTGAAAGAAGTTTTGAAAGAAGATGATTACAAAAAGGTTGTTGCTATAGCAGAGGTAATCGATTTGCTCGGAAGTATAACGCCTGCGGAAGCAAGGAAAATTTGTGGTAAATCTGAAACAACAACTTGGAGATATCTTAATATGTTAACGGATACAGGATATGTTGTTTCTGAAGGTAGCACAAATAAGGCGGTTTATAAACGAACATAGGCCGTAAACTAGATAAATAATTATCGAATTTACCATTTAATGCAAATGACAGTAGAAGGTGATTTTTATGGAACACAAACAGTTATTTTTCCAAAAATTAACTCCATTTAATGATGCAGATATCTCAGTATATGAAGAGGCAATTGATTTTATTTTCGAAAATGAAGATATTACTAATGTTGCGATTTCTGGTGCTTATAGTGCGGGGAAGAGTAGTGTAATAGGGTCTTATAAGAAAAAACATAAAAATCTGAAATTTTTACACATCTCATTAGCACATTTTGAATCTCAAGATGAAAATAAAAAAGAGGATAATGTTAAGGAATCTGTACTTGAAGGAAAAATTTTAAATCAGTTAATACATCAAATTCCAGTTGAGAAGATTCCGCAAACAAATTTCAGAGTAAAAAAAGATACTGGAAAAAAGGATATATACTTAATGTCTTTGGTGCTGTGTTTGCTGTTGGGTAGTATAGTTTTTTTGACATTGTCAAATAAAATATCCAAATTAGTGGCGGGGCTTCCTGAAAATACGTTCAAGAATATATTGTCTTGTTTAACAGGAGGGTATGCAGTTATAGGTGTTGCTTTAATATTTATAATTAGCAGTGTAATGTGCATTTACAATGTGATAAAAATCCAGAAAAATAAAAATCTATTCCATAAAGTAAGTGTTCAAGGAAATACCATAGAAATATTTGAAAAACAGGATGAGTCCTATTTTGATAAGTATTTAAATGAGGTATTGTATTTGTTCGAACAGGTAGATGCAGATGTAATTGTTTTTGAAGATATGGACAGGTTTAATGTTAATAGCATTTTTGAACGGTTACGGGAAATAAATAATTTGACTAATATTCAAAGAAAAAATAGGATAGGAAAAAAGAAGAATGCAATTGATAAGCATAAGCCTTTGAGGTTTTTTTATTTATTAAGAGACGATATTTTTGTTACAAAAGATAGGACAAAATTCTTTGATTATATTGTTCCAATTATCCCTGTATTAGATGGATCAAATTCATACGAACAGTTTATAAGACATTTAAAAAAAGGGAATATATTTGAAAAGTTTGATACAAGTTTTTTACAAAGACTATCTTTGTACATAGATGATATGAGAGTACTGAAAAATGTGTATAATGAATTTATTATATATATGAATCGATTAGATAATACTGATCTTAATTGGGATAAAATGTTGGCAATAATTGTTTATAAAAATTTGTTCCCGAAAGATTTTAGCGAGCTTCAACTTGGCAAGGGATATGTTCATGAATTGTTTGAACAAAAGGAAAAATTTAGTAAAGGTGTGATTAAACAACTTGAAGAGGAAAAGCAGCAGGTAAAAGATAAAATTGAGAGAATAAAAGAAGAAACTTTAAATGATATACAAGAACTAGATGATGCATATCAAGCTAAGTACAATAGAATTAGAAATAGTTATTCTGGCGAAGGTTTGAAAAGAAAAAATGAGTTGGAAAATGAAAAAGAATTGAGAGAAAAGGCAATAAAAGATCGAGAGGCTGGTATTCTTCCAGATTATGAAAAAGAAGTATCAGAAATTGAATATAAAATAACACTTGCCCACACACGCTTGCTCAGTGAATTAGTGACTAGAAATAATGCTGATTTGGTGTTTATGATTAATAGTGTTAACCCAGTGGGAGAGACGGAAGAGTATAATGAAATCAAAGGTAGTGATTATTTTGAACTGTTGAAATTTCTTGTTCGTTATGGGTATATAGATGAGACATATAATGATTATATGACTTATTTCTATGAAGAAAGTCTATCAGCTAATGATAAGACCTTCTTGAGAAAAATAACGGATAAGAAAGGTGCTGATTATGAATATTCATTAAAAGATGTCCCAAAAGTAATTTCCTCTCCGATTCTTCGTGTTGTGGATTTTGGTGAAGAAGAAACTTTGAATTTTGATCTTTTAAATGGACTCCTTGCTAATCAGGAGATACCGAAGTATCAAAAATACTTATCAACATTAATTGAACAGATAAAAAATAAAAAACAGATTGATTTTATATCAAAGTATTTGGATTCAGAGAAAGTTTTAAATATTTTTATTGTGAAATTGAATGAACAGTGGCCAGAAATTTTCTCTTATGTTGTGAAAAATAGGACATTATCATCGGAACAGATAAGAAAATATTCTCTGGATACATTATGTTTATCAGATGAACAAGTCATAAAGCAAATTAATTTTGATAATAGTTTTAGTGATTACATATCAGGACAAGACGATTATTTAGATATTCAGAGTCCTGATGTTGAAAAAATTATTTCGCAATTTAATATTTTGGAAGTGTCCTTCAAATCAATTAATTATGAAAAAGCAAATAGAGACTTATTCGATAGAGTATATAAGGACAGTTTGTATGATTTAACATTTGAAAATATTAGATTAATGATTAAGATACAGTATGGAATAACAAATTCTTATGACGTGAAACATAAGAATTATACATTGATTTGCTCTGAACCAGATTCGCCATTAGCTATATATGTAGGTGAAAATTTACATATTTATTTAGAGAAAGTTTTGGAAAATTGTGGAGGAAAGGTTGAGGATGATGAAGTTATAGCATTAGAAATCATAAACAATGCTTCAATTGAAGATGGCATTAAAGAGCAATATATAAACTGTTTAATAACGGTGATTTCTGATATATCCAAGGTTGAGGATATAAAACTGTGGGGATTGCTGATTACCAATCGAATAGTAAAACCTTCAGTTTCTAATGTTGTATATTATTTTCAGACATATGCATTAGACAGCATCTTAGTGAAATTTATTAATGAGATAGAGTTAAGTGCAGATTATACTTGTGTTGAAGAAAGATTTGGTAAAGAAATTGCAGAGAAATTCTTTGATTCCGTAGTAGTTAATAACGATGTTAAAACGGAAAAATATGAGAAAATATTAAATGATTTAGGATATTTATTTGACAGATATGCTTCGAAAAAAATTGCAGATGATAAGATTTATGTACTCATTAAAAACAGGATTATTGAAATGAATGAAAAAGGCTTGGAATATATTCGTAATAATTATAAGAATTATGTTATGTATTTCATAGAGCATAATTTAGAATCTTATCTGGAACTTTTGACAGATGATATGTTTGTTTACGATGAAGCGATTCAGGTATTAGATTTGAATTTGGAAGATGATAAAAAAATAGAATTGCTAAGATTGACAAATAAGCCAATAGCAGTACTTAATAAAAATTATTCGGACAAATTGATTGCATATATTCTTGCTAACAATTTCGACGAATGTGATGCTGAGTATTTATATCAGAATTATTCTAAGTATCGCGAAGTAGTACGTGATGCGATTTATCAAGCGGCAGAAGCGCAAATAAATCGCATACTTCACGGCAATTATGTTGATATTGACGATATGCTTCTTTCTGATATTTTGATAAGGAGCAGATGTGACATTGATGCAAAAATTCAAATATGGGCTAATATGATACCAAAGATGAATGAAGAAACTTGTAAGAAACATTTTGATGAGCTTGGTGTTCCAGAACTTAAAGGTATTTTTACAAAGAAAAATACAAAAAACAGAAATTATGAAAAGAATGATGAAGTAACGACTATTCTTGAAGCATTAAAAAAGAATACGTGGATTTATGATTATTATGAGTCGGAAAATGATAGTGAACGATATGTTGTTATCAAAAATAGACCAAAGGATAAATAAAACAGTACTATTACGAAGTATGGAAAAGGATTGCAGCTTTATTATAATTACAAAGAGGTAATTTGTTGGGTCTAATAGAAAGAAAAGCAACAGAGATAATAACTGATTCAACAACTAGTTTTAAAGATGTTGGATTGTATAATGCTTAAAGCCAAATTATATATAATTTAATGAGAAAAGATATTTATTACTGGAGAAAATATAATGAAAAATATTCAAAACCAATTTCACCAAGCTACTACAACTGCATTTATTGACAGCACTCACCCTTCAAACCTTGCCTACAAACCACAATTTGTTTCCAATAATTATAGGGAAGGGCGAAAGGTTTTATCATCGATTGAGAGTGAGTTATCCAATTGTGACGAATTTTCTATTAGTGTTGCCTTTATTACAATGAGTGGTATTACGCCCTTGTTGCAGATACTTGAAGAATTAGAACGAAAGAATATTCCTGGTCGGATTTTAACAACAGATTATTTGAATTTTAGTGAGCCAAGGGCATTAGAAAAGCTGGCGGGATTAAAAAATATTGAGCTTAGAATGTATTCTGCTAATGCTTCAGATGTTGGTTTTCATACAAAGGGATATATTTTTAAAGAGCAGGAGCTTTACCGCATTATTGTGGGAAGCTCCAATATGACTTTAAGTGCACTTACCACAAATAAGGAGTGGAATACCAGACTGGTGTCTACGGAACAGGGGGAGTATGCACAGCAGGTGCTAGATGAATTTGGTGAGTTGTGGGAGTCACAATATACTTCGGCTTATGAAGAGTTTATAGAACGGTATCGGTTGAATTATGAGTTGGTTAAGAAACAGAAACGGATTGCAAAGCAAGCAGAGATTCCCTCTATAGAACAGTATCGTTTGCAACCGAATTCTATGCAGCTTGCCTTTATTAATAATTTGCAAAAGCTGCAAAAGGAAGGGGCAAAAAGAGCGTTATTGATTTCTGCTACAGGTACGGGTAAAACCTATGCATCAGCATTTGCACTCAGGGAGAATAATCCTAGGAAAGTATTGTTTTTAGTACATAGAGAACAGATAGCAAAACAGGCGATAAATAGCTACAAGAAAGTTTTTGGTAGAACCAAGACCTTTGGACTTCTCTCTGGTAATTCAAAAGAGTATGATGCAGATTATTTATTTTCTACCATGCAAATGATGGCAAAGAAAGAGACTTTAGAACGTTTTAAAAGGGATGAGTTTGATACCATTATCATTGATGAGGTGCATCGTGCGGGAGCAGACAGTTACCAGCGGATAATCCAGTATTTTCAACCACATTTTTGGCTTGGCATGACTGCCAGCCCAGACCGTACAGATGATTTTGATATCTATAATTTATTTGACCATAATATTGCCTATGAGATTCGTTTACAGCAAGCATTGGAGGAAAATTTACTTTGTCCATTTCACTATTTTGGTATCACAGATTTGGAAATTAATGGACAGGTATTTGATGATAATACTGGTGTGCGTAATTTTGCTTATCTGGTTTGCGATGCCCGTGTGGATTATGTGATAGAGAAGGCAAATTATTACGGATATAGTGGTGAACGTGTAAAAGGTTTGATATTTTGTAGTCGGAAGGAAGAAGGAATTGAATTATCTAAGAAATTTAATTCCCGGGGATACCATACAGAGTTTCTTTGTGGCGATGATTCCCAGAATAAACGGGAAGATTGTATCGAACGATTGACGAATGATGATAGAGACGACAGATTGGATTATATTTTCACAATTGATATTTTTAATGAAGGCGTTGATATACCGGAAATTAATCAGGTGATTATGCTTCGACCGACAGAAAGCCCGATTGTATTTATTCAGCAGTTGGGGCGGGGGCTTAGGAAAGCAGATGGTAAGGAATATGTTGTAATACTGGATTTTATTGGTAATTATATGAATAACTTTATGATTCCGATTGCCCTGTCCGGTGACCGCAGCTATAACAAAGATACTATCCGTCGGTATGTTCGCGAGGGTTCAAAGGTGATTCCGGGAAGCTCTACTATCCATTTTGATGAAATTTCAAAGAAACGGATTTATGCTTCCATTGATAATGCCAAAACCAATGATTTAAAATTACTTCGGGAATCTTATCAAAATCTCAAATATAAATTGGGGAGAATCCCTTCTATACAGGATTTTGATGAATATGGGGCTATTGATATTACGAAGATTTTTGAAAAAATGGGTTCCTATTATGCATTTTTAGTAAAATATGAAAAGGAATATGCAGTACGCTTGACAGAGGAAGAAGCACAGATTATTGAATATTTGTCAAGGAAGGTAGCAAAGGGGAAACGTGTACATGAGCTGGAAATGTTAAAGGATTTGCAAAACCAGCCAGAGCATATCTTGCATTTTTTTAAAACTATGTTACAGCAGAAGTACGATATTACTCTATTAGAGGATGTACAGGATTCGGTTATCCGTAATCTTACCAATGAATTTCCGAAGGAAGAAGAGAAGAAAAAGTTTAATGGTTGTGTATTTTTAGAGCTAAATAAAAATGAAGAATATCAGATAGCGCCTCATTTTAAGGAAATGCTTAAAAATAAAGTTTTTTCAGATATGGTATACGAATTAGTGGATTTTGGGATTAAGAGATATCAGAAAAACTATGCGAACCGCTATAAAGATACTAATTTTCAACTATATCAGAAATATACTTATGAAGATGTGTGCCGGTTATTGAATTGGAAGCGGAACCTGAATGCACAGAATATAGGCGGATATTTTTATGATTCCGAGACAAAAACGCTGCCTGTTTTTATCAATTATGATAAGGCAGAGGATGCCATTGCATATGAGGACCGTTTTGTTTCTAATCAGGAGTTGATTGCGTTGTCAAAGCATCCAAGAAAAATCACCTCCAGTGATGTGGCTCACATTTACAAGAGAACACCAGAGGATGCAGACAACCGGATTTTTCTGTTTGTCCGTAAGAATAAGGACGATAAGGAAGCAAAAGAATTCTACTTTTTAGGGGAGATTTATGCGGTAGGTGAGCCTAAGCCAATTTATATGGAATCCACTAAGGATGATGCATTTGAGATTACATATCGTTTAGATGTACCAGTACGGGATGATATATATGATTATATTACAGGAGAATAAAAGGAGGTATTGAGCCTGGAATTTATAATTGCACCCTTGAATTAACATACAAATATTGAAAAAATAAAAAATATATGTTAACATCAAACCAGATAGTAACAGCGAGTACCTGTACCGGATAGGAGGAAACCGCAATGGAAGATTTAGAGCGAATATATCAGTTGATATTAGAGGAAGAGAAAAAAGTACTTGCAAATTTAGAAAAAATAGACAAGGAACTTCAGGAGCTTGGAACGGAACAGAAATCCATTGTGATTAAAACCATTAAGGGAAAGAAATACTATTATGAGCAGTGGAGAGAGAACGGTGCTATAAAGTACAGGTCCCTTGGAAGGGTATATCCCGGTGCGGTCTGCCAGACGGAAAAGCAGATTTCCAGAAGAAAAGAGCTTTTGGCTATGCAAAAAGAACAAAGGTTTCTTAACCAGCAGCTTAAGCAGACTTTACAGGGATTGGAGAAACAGCGTATGGAAGAAAAAGTGCTTTCCGATTATTCCTTTGAGGTTTTCTGGCGGGATGAGATTACAGCCCGGGTATCGGTAAAGGGAAGCAAGGTGCATGTGTCGCGATATTGCAGCCATCCGGTTAAGCAGTTGTTTGCAAAGGAGAACATGACAAGATACCAGTTAAATAAAATTTTGGAAATGCGGTGCTTTGAGAAGGAAAGAGGAGATATCAGGCAGATATTAGAGCATTTAGGACTAAAGGAATATAATCCACAGGAAATGGTTAAAAGAACCCACGGGGTATCTTACAATGATTATATCTGGTTTCGTTTTCCAGGCGAAAAGCTGGCGGCTAAGGATGTTTTGGTGAGGTAGGATATGTTTCAGGAAAATATAGAAAATGAATATATTGTTACACAAATGGGAACCAGTGAAGGAACACAGGTAAAATACAAAAAGGGAGATTACTGGTATAAGAAGGACAGCCGGGGAAAGGAAGGACTGACAGAATATTTGGTGTCAAAGCTGTTGACTTTTTCGGATTTGGAGACTTCTGATTACATTTTGTATGAACCGGGATATATCAATGATATTTCCGGCTGCCGGAGTAAGAATTTTCTTAGGGAAAGAGAAGAACTGGTTACCTTTTACCGCCTGTACTATAATGAATTTGGTAAAGATTTAAGTCAGGTGCTGGCAGGAATGGAGTCCATGGAGGAGCGGATAGAGCATGTCCTGCGTTTTATAAAGCAGAGCTGTGGACTGGATGTGAGAGAATATTTAAAAAAGGTTATCATGCTGGACATGCTGATTTTAAATGAAGACCGGCATTTGAATAATCTGGCAGTAATTTTTCAGGGAGACCATTTTATATGTGCGCCGATTTTCGATAACGGGGTATCCCTGTTGACGGCTAATCAGAGTGTAAATTGGAATTTTCCTGTGGAAGAAAATGTGAAAAGAGTGATTGCAAGACCATTTTCTGGCTCTCATGAACGGATGAATGAGTATTTTGGAAAAGGGTTTTCGCTGGATTGCCAGGCGGTTTATAAGTGGTTAGAAGAAGAACCTTCTTCCAGGGAAAAGGAAGTGCTGGAATATCAGCTGAGAAAATATGAGGAAAAAGGAATTTTATAGAGAAAAATCTCTGCCCATGTTAGAGAATACAAGGAGAAAACACATATGAGAACATTTACCCAAAATCATGTCGTGCATTTAAATGCATATCTGGCGGAGCAGAAGCTGCCTTTTTGCATTCAATGGAAAAATGAGAACAATGCGTTGGTTGAACCTCTTAGTGACAGTACAAGTAATGGGAAAGAGGAATTACTGCAGGAGACTGTTGCAGAATACTTAAAGCAGGAAGGCTTTGTGACCACATTTTCGGAAGATGGGGTATCTTTTTCTGTGGCAGAGAAACAGATAGAAGTGGTTGCCGCTATTATCCGGGAAGGTGATAGGATATTTGCAACCCAGCGTGGCTATGGAGAGTTTAAGGATGGCTGGGAATTTCCAGGGGGCAAAGTGGAACCGGGTGAGACACCACAGCAGGCACTTGTCAGGGAAATCCAGGAGGAACTGGACACGGATATTGAAGTAGGAAAATTAGTGGATACGGTGGAATATGATTATCCGAATTTCCATTTAACCATGCACTGTTATTTCTGTACGATAAAATCGGGAGAACTGGTTTTGAAGGAGCATGAGGCGGCAAGGTGGCTGACAAAGGAGACCTTGGACAGCGTAGACTGGCTGCCTGCGGATGAAGGTCTGATTGGGAAGTTGAAAATGATTCTGTAAAAAGTGCCCACGCCAGAGATGGAAGTCCCTTGAATCTTAGAACTTTTTGAAAGGAACAAAAGACATGCAGCAGGAAACAATAACAAAACACAATATCCTGGAAAAATACTTCGGCTACCAGTCGTTCCGAAACGGGCAGGAAACCCTCATCGATGCAATTCTTTCCGGGCAGGACGTCTTAGGCATCATGCCAACCGGAGCAGGCAAATCCATCTGCTATCAGGTGCCAGCTTTAATGCTTTCCGGAATCACAGTGGTAATCTCGCCATTAATTTCCCTTATGAAGGACCAGGTTCGTGCACTGAACCAGGCAGGAATCCATGCCGCCTACATCAACAGCTCTTTGACAGAAAGCCAGATTTCCAGGGCGATGCAATATGCGGCAAATGGCCAGTATAAGATAATCTATGTAGCTCCGGAGCGGCTGGAAACATGGGAATTTTTAAACTTCGCCAGACGGGCTGATATCAGTATGGTTACAGTAGATGAAGCACACTGCATTTCCCAATGGGGGCAGGATTTCAGACCGAGCTATTTGAAAATTGTACAATTTATCAGAGAGCTGTTTAAGCGCCCAATCATCAGTGCGTTTACTGCAACTGCGACGGAGGTAGTCAAAGAGGATATACAGTGTGTCTTAGGACTTCATAAACCGAAGGTTCTTGTGACTGGATTTAACCGGGAAAATCTCTATTTTGCAGTGGAGACAGTAAAGAAGAAGGATGCATATGTCACTGGTTATGTGAAGAAGCATAGCAGCGACAGTGGTATCATTTATTGTGCTACAAGAAAAAATGTAGATGCAGTTTATGAAAAATTATTGCGGGAAGGGGTACCGGTAACGAAGTACCATGCAGGACTTGGTAATGGGGAGCGGCAGAAAAACCAGGAGGATTTTATCTATGACCGCAGTCCGGTGATGGTGGCAACTAACGCATTTGGCATGGGGATTGATAAATCCAATGTGCGTTATGTGATTCACTATAACATGCCCCAGAGCATGGAAAATTACTATCAGGAGGCCGGACGTGCCGGGAGAGATGGTGAACCGTCGGAATGTATTTTGTTATATTCAGCGCAGGATGTGGTAATCAACCGATTTCTGATTAATAACAAGGAAGACAATCCGGATTTTACGCCGGAGGAAATGCGGGCAATCAGGCAGCGGGACGAAGAGCGGCTTCAGATGATGACCCGCTACTGCATGACGAAGAATTGCCTTCGGGAATATATATTGCAGTATTTTGGAGAGCAGAGTGAAAAGGAATGTGGTAACTGCTCCAACTGTCAAAAGGAATTTGAAGTAATTGACGTGACAGATGAGGCAAGGAAAATCATAGAATGTGTACTGGAATTGAGACAGCGTTATGGTGTAAATGTAGTTGCCGGAACTCTGCGGGGAGATAACAGGGCAAAGCTTCGGGAATATCATGTGTCCTCGTACCAGTCCTATGGCTCCTTAAAGGAATTGTCCGAGCCATTTATCAAAGAAATTATGGAGCAGATGATAACAGAACAGCTGCTATTCCGGACAAGGGATAAATATGCGCTGGTAAAGACTACAGAACAGGGGAGAGCTTTTCTAAATGAAGAAAGGAAAATTATCCTGAAAATAGCAAAAGAGAATATATTTGAACATGAAAGTGTCGGTGATGAAAATGCCGGAAATAATAAGGCAGTAAAAGCAAAGAGGAGAAAATCAGACATTCTTAACAGCAGAGGGCTGGAGCTGTTTGACCTGTTAAGAGAACTCCGGCTTACCATTGCCCGGGAAGAAAATATTCCGCCATATCTTGTATTTTCGGATAAGACACTGATAGATATGTGTATAAAGCTTCCATTGACAAAAGAAGAAATGCTTCATGTTTCCGGAGTCGGTGAGAACAAATTAAAAAAATATGGTGAGCGGTTTTCACAGCACATAACAGCCTTTACAAATGGCACCAGAGAAAAATTATATTTTGGGGAAATAGAAGAAGTATTAGAGGGCACAGCCAACAGCCAGCCGGGGCAGGGTGACAGAAAAATAAGGACTTCGAAAAATGCCACAGGGCAGGCTGCAAAACAGGACTTTTTTCTGACACCGGAGCAGGCTATAGAATTTTCTTACGGGGAAAAGTATCTTGTCACGGAAATTGCAGACCATTTAAATAATCTTCACAATTCAGATGAAACGAAGAAAATTTCCGGCGCAGAAATCTTCCGGTTTATTATGTCGGAAGGAATGGCGAGCCAGACCTTTTACGGAAGAATTCCAAAGAAAGAGGTGTCTGAAAAAGGTGTACTGGCAGGGTTATTTTTAGGCCCCAGACTTAGTAAAAAAGGAACACAGTATCAGGATATTTATTATGACGAACAGGCACAGAGGATGATAGTGGAGCATTACACGAAGGGTGAATCAAATAAACAACTGTGATTAGTATTGTAGTTAGAGGGGGCAGAGAGATGAGTACTTTTCCCGGTAAGATTGATGGACATGTGATAAGGTGGTATACAGATAAAGATAACTATGGTAAAAATTTGAACCGAATGGTTTCTTTTTTGGCGATTGAGAAGTTAGAAGATAATATGGAAGTAAATTTACTTTTTATAGATGAGGAATACGAAATTATTTGTATATTACCCTGTTCTGATGTGGAGGATGCATTTGATACAGTTGATGTTTCTTATGGTGCCTGGCATAGGATAGAGGATGTAGAAAACATTTCCAGAGCTAATCGGGAATATAAAGTACGGAGACTCTTGTTTTGGCTGAAGAAAAAAATAAAATATGTTGTACTTATAGCAATACTTCTTGTTTTTTTAGAGTCGTTAGTGTATGGGTTTATACCAGCATATGGTAGTCATGTATTGTTGTTTGAACTTGTTAAAATATGTCCGTGTTTACTTTTTTTTATAGTTCTTTTGATACTCTGTATAAAAGGCTTTATAAATAATAGAGGCTTCAGCAAAATGTGCTGGGGCATTGGCTGCACTGTGTCTGTAGCTTTCGTTATTTTTGTGGGAAAAGGATTAATGGATGTATGTATAGATTTTCAAACAGCGCCTGAACAGATATATATGGGAAATGCTAAATATAGTATTTCATCAGGTATGAGGGGACGGTGTACATACTATTATATATCAGGGATGGTAGATGGAACATTCAAGAAATATGAGGTTACAGGTTGTGATTTCACCCTGTTAGAAGATATTAACGCAAGCCATGGGACGGTATGTATAATGGTCTATGAGCATTCAGATGCGGTTGTATCAGTAGAGTTATGCGCTGATTAAGAAAAGTAAATTTTCCGAAGCGTTTAATATTAATGAAGTGATTGTTTTATAAAAAACTTGAATGTTAGTAGATATTAAGAAGAATGGAGGTATCCAATAATGGAATTCGAACTGCAAAAATGGAATTTAGCCGATTCACAGGACATTGCACACTATGCCAATAATAAAAACATTGCAGCAAATCTCAGAAATGTATTTCCGTATCCATACACGCTTGCCGATGCTGAGGGTTATATCCGCTCCTGTGTGGAAAACAGTGAGGAGAGACAAATCTGCCGTGCAATCGTGGTAAATGGACATGTGGCAGGCAGTGTGGGAATATTTTGCCAAACAGATGTTTATGAGAAAAGTGCAGAGCTGGGCTATTGGCTGGCAGAGGAATTCTGGGGCAATGGTATTGTGACGGAGGCTGTAAAGCAGCTCTGCCAGGAGGCATTTGATAGATTTGATATTATACGGATTTATGCGGAGCCCTTTGCCTATAATACCGGTTCCCGGAGGGTACTGGAAAAAGCAGGATTTTCTTTGGAAGGCATTATGAAAAAGGGAGTCTTTAAAAATGGGCAGATACATGACTACTGTATGTATGCCCTGCTGAAGGATACAGATTGAAAAAATTGGCGGTTGACGGTTTGGATATCTGTTATATAATGAAGACAATTTCGCTTGCCTGCAGGTTGGACATACTAAGATATTATACAGACAAAGAAGAGAAAAATATGGTTAAAAGAACAATAGATAACTTTAATCTTGCCCAAATTTGTGAATCCGGGCAGTGTTTCCGGATGAGAGCAGAGAAGGAAAATGCATACAGTATCATTGCAGGTGACCGCTACCTGAAAATGGAACAGACCAGGGAAGAATGTATTTTTCACTGTGAAGAAACAGAGTTTGAGGAATTTTGGAAAACATATTTTAATTTAGAGGATGACTATACGGTTTATATCGGTCGGATTAATCCGAAGGATGCGTATTTGAAAAATGCAGCGGAATTTGGCTGTGGAATACGGATTTTGCAGCAGGATTTATGGGAAATGATTGTGTCATTCCTGATTTCCCAGCAGAATAATATTGTGCGGATTCGCCGGTGTATAGAAAATATTTGCGAGAAATATGGGGAAGAAAGAGTAAATGTCTATGGTGAGGCCTATTATGCGTTTCCAGGACCAGAGACGCTGGCAGTGCTAGAAGAAGATGCATTGAAGGAATGTAATCTGGGATACCGCAGCAAATATGTGGTGCGTACAGCGAAAAGCATTGTGTCAGGGGAAGTGTGTTTAGAGGAAATCCGGCAGCTGCCATACGAGCAGGCAAAGGAAGAACTGTTGAAATTATACGGTGTGGGGGAAAAGGTGGCAGACTGCATCTGTCTCTTTGCACTGCACCATTTACAGGCATTTCCGGTAGATACCCATATTAACCAGGCATTACAGCAACACTACAAAAGAGGCTTTCCAAAGCGGCGTTATAAAGGGTTTGAGGGTGTCATGCAGCAGTACATATTTTACTATGAACTGCTTGGAAAAAAGAATCCTGTAAACGGCTGACCCTGTTGCGAATTATCCATAATACGTCACCGGTATGCCACAACAATATCATTTTCCAGAATAATGGTTTTGCCGTCAGGAATGAGATTTTCGTCACCCCGGATAATCAAGGCAATCAATTCATTTGGAGGCAGCTTCAGCTCTTCAATGGAATGGTTGCACCATTGATGCCCCTTGTCAATTCGGATTTCTTCCAGTTTTTCATGTTCTGCCGGTTCGTAGGCAGGGACACTTAAGATAACGCTGTCGCCTGCAAGAATCCTGGTATCTCCCCGGGGAATCAGGGTTTCTTTGTTACGTTTAATCATAAGGGCAAGGGAGCCTGTGGGCATGGCTACATTTTTCACCAGCTGGTTTTCCCAGTTATGTCCCTTTGGGATAAACATACGCATTAAGGTAATGGCAGACTCCTCCTGGTAGTCGTTGAAGGTCTTGCGGACATCAGAGGTTTCATCTACCATATCCAGCCTGCGGGCAACCTTGGGAAGCAGAGTACCCTGAATGGCAACGGAAAAAAGGGCAACCATAAATACAATATGGAACAAATCGGAATGTAAAGAAGCCCCGCTGGCAATTACCATGGTTGCAAACACGATGGAGGCAGCGCCCCGAAGTCCCGCCCAGGATACCAGAATACATTGCCGGGTACTGCATTTAAATGGTTTTAAAATAATAAACACAGCCACAGGTCTTGCGATTACGGTAAGGAAGAAAACAATTACCAGTGCCGGTACAATGATGGCAGGAAGCTTATGCGGAAATGCCAGTAAGCCGAGAAGGAAGAACAGGAAAATCTGTGCCAGACTGGTAATACCGTCAAAGAACGGAATCAGTACATTTTTATTCTTAATCCGGCTGTTGCCGACAATAATTCCCATCAGATAAACACTTAAATAAGCATTTCCACCAATCAAATTGGAGAGACCATAACAGAGTAAAACGGTTGCAATCATAAAAATCGTGTCCAGTCCGTCTGCAATTAAGTTGCTTTTTGTTAGCAGCCAGACGGCACCAAGAGCAAATAAAATACCAATGGCACTGCCATAGACAAGCTGGGAAAAAACAGAATACAAAAGATTGCTATTTTCTCCGCCTCCAAGCAGTCCGATTCCAATTACGGTGAGCATATAGGAAACCGGGTCATTGCTTCCACTTTCCATTTCCAACAGTGAGGCGGTGCCCTCTTTTAAATTCAGTTTTTTCTGGCGCAGTATGGAGAATACGCTGGCAGCATCGGTGGAAGAGAGAACCCCGCCGATAAGAAAGCTTTCTGTAATGGAAAATTTAAGAAAAACATGACAGAGAGCAGCAGTGATTCCCGCCGTAATCAATACACCGATAGTGGACAGGAGGACAGATTTTACAGCAACGCTTTTGGCAAGCTCCCATTTTGTGTTGAAGCCGCCATAGAACATAATAAAAAGCAGGGCAATGGAACAAAAATTTTCTGCTGTTTTATAATCATCAAATGGTATTTTCAGTATGCCATCGCTACCAAACAGCATTCCGATGAACATGAATAAAATTAAGGCTGGCATACCAAATTTGCCGGAAAATTTATCTGCCAGAATACATAAGAAAATAATAAGTGCCACTAAAATGATGCCAACTGTCATATGATGCCCTCCTGATATATTTTATACATTGTATTCAGTATAGCATTGAATTTGTTGGATTGGCAACACCTTAATAATTGACAGATAAGATGGTGCGCTGCTGGTGCAAATTGTATTTGTTCTATAAAGTGCAGTTAAAAAATAGCGGTGCAACTAAGCTGCACCGCCATTTCACATACTTTTTTATGCAGTTCTGTTTATGAGCAGTACTTTTCTGCCAAACATATATCTGCTGTCTTACTCTTTATCCTTTATCTCGCTATGCAATGTTTGCAATGACTTGATATCGCCTGTTGCATGGGTCTTCACATAATGGATGCCATCGGCGGTTGCCTTGGCAGCGGCAATGGTTGTCATATAAGGAACCTTTGCCTTAATCGCAGCCTTTCTTAAGTAGCTGTCGTCGTGTACGCTGTCCTTGCCCACCGGAGAATTGATAATCAAATCAATATCCCCATTGGTAATCATATCTAAGATATTTGGGCGTCCCTCGTAGAGTTTCTTTACCTTTGTGGCAGGAATGCCGGCAGAGCTGATTAATTCATAGGTATTACCGGTAGCCAGGATGTTAAAGCCATCTTCAGAAAAGCTCTTTGCGACCTCCACAACTTCTGCCTTATCCTTGCGGTTTACGGAAATCAATACGGTTCCCTCAAGTGGAAGCTTGGACTGGACACCCTCCTGTGCCTTGTAGAAGGCTTCACCATAGGAAGGAGATAAACCTAATACCTCACCGGTGGAACGCATCTCTGGTCCTAATACCGGGTCAACCTCCTGGAACATATTAAATGGGAAGGCAGCTTCTTTCACGCCATAATATGGAATATCCTGTTCCTTTAAACCTGCAACAGGGGAAGGTCTGCCAGTCAATTCACTGGTTATAATGTCGGTAGCCAAAGGAACCATGCGGATATTGCATACCTTGGATACCAGAGGTACAGTACGGGAAGCTCTTGGATTTGCCTCCAACACATATACCTTGCCGTTTTCAATGGCATACTGCATATTCATAAGTCCCTTTACGTGCATTTCCTCTGCAATCTTTCTGGTGTACTCCTTAATCGTAGCCACATTTTCCGGTGTAATGTGAACGGAAGGAATGATGCAGGCGGAATCTCCGGAATGTACACCGGCAAGCTCGATATGCTCCATAACTGCCGGGACAAATGCATGGGTTCCGTCACTGATGGCATCTGCCTCACATTCCAATGCGTGATTGAGAAAACGGTCAATTAAGATTGGGCGGTCAGGGGTTACACCGACTGCCGCATTCATGTAACCAATCATGCTCTCATCATCATATACAACCTCCATGCCTCTGCCGCCTAATACATAGGAAGGACGAACCATAACCGGATAGCCGATTTCATTTGCAATAGAAGTTGCCTCCTCTACGGTAGTTGCCATTCCGGATTCCGGCATCGGAATCTCTAATTTTTCCATCATGGCACGGAATAAATCACGGTCCTCTGCCAAATCGATGACAGATGGAGAAGTACCGAGAATTTTGACACCATTCTTCTCAAGCTCGGCTGCCAGGTTAAGCGGGGTCTGACCTCCAAACTGGGCAATTACGCCGAGCGGTTTTTCTTTCTTATAAATACTTAATACATCCTCCAGAGTAAGAGGTTCAAAGTACAGTTTATCGGAGGTATCATAATCTGTAGATACGGTCTCCGGGTTACAGTTAACGATAATGGTCTCAAATCCAAGCTTTTTAAGGGCGAGGGCAGCATGAACACAGCAATAGTCAAATTCTATACCCTGACCGATGCGGTTTGGACCGCCTCCAAGAATCATGATTTTCTTGTTATCGGAAACCGGATTCTTGTCTTCCGCATTGTAGGTAGAATAGTAGTAAGCACTGTTCTCGGTTCCACTTACATGAACCCCTTCCCAGGCTTCTTCGACACCTAAGCTGATACGTTTGTTTCTGATTTCTTCTTCCGGAATCTCTAACAGCTGGCTTAAATACTTATCTGAAAATCCATCCTTTTTCGCAGAAATTAAAAGCTCGTCTGCCGGAAGGGAGCCCTTTGATTTTAACAGTTCCTCTTCCTCGTCCACCAGTTCCTTCATCTGTTCGATAAAATAGTGTTTTACCTTGGTCAACTCGAAAATCTCTTCTGCAGTGGCGCCTTTTCTTAATGCCTCATACATGATGAAATGACGCTCGCTGGATGGAGTGATTAAAAGCTGTAATAATTCTTCCTTTGTCATGGAGTCAAAATTCTTGGCATGACCTAAACCATAGCGCCCGGTTTCCAGACTGCGGATTGCCTTCTGAAATGCTTCCTTGTAAGTTTTACCGATACTCATAACCTCGCCTACCGCACGCATCTGGGTTCCCAGCTTGTCCTCCACACCCTTGAATTTTTCAAATGCCCAGCGGGCAAATTTAATTACCACATAGTCGCCGTCTGGTACATATTTGTCCAGTGTGCCATATTTGCCGCAAGGGATATCCTTTAATGTAAGTCCTGTTGCCAGCATGGCAGATACCAGTGCAATCGGGAAACCGGTTGCCTTGGAAGCCAAAGCAGAAGAACGGGAGGTACGAGGATTGATTTCAATTACAATAATACGGTCCGTTACAGGGTCATGGGCAAACTGTACGTTGGTTCCGCCAATAACCTGTACTGAATCGACAATTTTATATGCCTGTTCCTGTAAACGCTTCTGACATTCTTCGGAAATGGTAAGCATTGGAGCGGAACAGAAGGAATCTCCTGTGTGTACGCCCAACGGGTCTATATTTTCAATGAAACATACGGTAATCATGTTGCCCTCTGCATCACGGACTACCTCAAGTTCCAGCTCTTCCCATCCGAGAACCGATTCCTCTACTAACACCTGTCCTACAAGACTAGCCTGTAAACCTCTGGCACAGACAGTTTTTAATTCCTCTTTGTTGTATACCAGTCCGCCGCCGGCACCGCCCATGGTGTAGGCAGGACGGAGTACCACCGGATAGCCGAGCTGCTCTGCAATGTTAAGGGCCTCCTCGACACTGTAGGCAACCTCGCTCCGTGCCATCTCAATACCTAACTTGTCCATGGTTTTCTTGAACTCAATACGGTCCTCGCCACGTTCAATGGCATCTACCTGTACACCGATTACCTTTACATTGTATCTGTCTAAAATTCCTGCCTTATAAAGCTCCGAACAAAGGTTAAGTCCTGACTGACCACCTAAGTTTGGAAGCAGCGCATCCGGACGCTCCTTGGCAATAATCTGTTCTAAACGTTCTACATTTAGCGGTTCAATGTAGGTCACATCAGCAGTTTCCGGGTCTGTCATAATCGTGGCAGGATTGGAGTTTACCAGTACGATTTCGTATCCAAGCTTTCTAAGTGCTTTACATGCCTGGGTACCGGAATAGTCAAACTCACACGCCTGTCCAATGATGATAGGACCGGAACCGATGATGAGTACCTTGTGTATGTCTGTTCTTTTTGGCATAAGTATGTCCTCCTATTAATTCTATTAAGTATTATATAGAAATTAGAGAAAATCACAAGGGGTTTTTCCTGGAGAAGTTAATTTTTTTAAGAAAAATTAAGTAGCTTTTTTTGGTATCCTGTTGTATAGTAGTTACGTTGTACATTGACAACTGAATATGGTTACATTTCAGATACGTGATTCTATGAACAGAATTGCAGACATTGAATTTCTCTTCTAGCGCCATGCACCTGCGAAAGAGCTTTTGGCAGGTTAACGAGGAAAAGGGTTATCGAAAATTCGGCGGACGCCCTTTCGTACCTTCCCAGTGCGAGACGTACCGGCAAATATGCGGGAGACTGCAAAACAAATTCGGTATGATGGGAACATGATTAAAAAATGATTGAACTTAAAATATACTGAAAGAAGAGGTAATTTATATGTGTGGAATTATTGGTTATATAGGAAATGAAAATGTAAAAGAGGTCTTACTGGATGGTCTGGAGCTTTTAGAGTACAGAGGTTACGATAGTGCCGGTATTGCGGTGAGGGATAGTGTGACAGCAAAAACAGATGTGTATAAATGCGCTGGAAGAGTCAGCGATTTAAGGAAAATCTGTGGTTCGGATAATGGTCTGTCCACTTGTGGAATCGGGCATACCAGATGGGCAACCCACGGCGGTGTCAGTGATGAAAATGCACATCCGCACCAGTGTGGGAAGGTAACGCTGGTTCACAACGGAATTATTGAAAATTACCGGGAACTGATTGCGGAGTATCATTTAAAGGATGTTTTGTGCTCCGAGACGGATACGGAGGTGGCTGCGGCATTATTGGACTACTACTATGAGGGAAATCCGAGGGAAGCTATTAAAAAGACAGTGGAAAAGCTAAATGGAACCTTTGCGCTGGTTATCCTGTTTGCCGACCAGCCGGAGGTTATCTATTCGGTCAGAAATGTCAGTCCCATTGTGGCAGCTGTGTGTGAGAAGGGTACAATGCTGGCATCGGATTTAACCGCATTATGCCGTTTTACCGACCGTTATTTTGTTGTGCCTGAATATCACATTTTAGAGCTTAAAAGGGATGCTTTTCTTCTGACGGATTTAGACGGAAACGAGGCAGAACCGGAAATTTTGATTGTTGACTGGCAGGTAAACAGTGCGGGAAAAAACGGGTATCCGTTTTATATGGAAAAGGAAATTATGGAGCAGCCGGAGGCAATCCGGAATACGATTTCTGATAAAACCCAAAACGGACTGCCGGATTTTACAAAGGACGGAATACCGGATGAACTGTTTTTAAATTGCAAGAGAATCTGCGTGACAGCCTGTGGTACGGCGATGCATGTGGGGCTGGTGGCAAAAGCGCTGGTAAAATCCATTCTGCGTATGCACATTGATGTGGAGCTGGCTTCGGAGTTTATGTATGGAAATCCGGTTATGGATGAGGATACCCTGGTTATTGCCGTGTCCCAGTCCGGTGAGACCATAGATACATTAGAGGCGGTAAAGTATGCGAAACGCCAGGGGGCAAAATGTCTTTCAATCATTAATGTGAGAGGTTCTTCCATTGCAAGGGAAAGCGATTATGTATTATACACAAATGCAGGACCGGAAATTGCGGTTGCCAGTACAAAGGCTTATACGACGCAGCTTTCTGTTTTTTATCTTGTCATTGCAAAAATGGCATTATTGCGGGGAAACTATACAGCAGGACAGGTAAAGAACTTTGTAAGTGAGCTGGAGCGTGTCCCGGAAGTGATGAAAAACGTTCTGGAAAAGAGAAAGGATATCCATGTGCTTGCGAGACAGGTTTTGGATGCCAGAGATTTATTTATGATTGGCAGAGGACTGGATTATGCCATACTCTTAGAAGGCTCTTTAAAGCTGAAGGAGGTGTCTTATATTCATTCTGAAGCCTATGCCTCCGGTGAGCTGAAACACGGACCGATTGCGCTGATTACGGAGGAGACACCGGTGGTAGCGGCTGTTACCCAGAGAAATCTACTTTCAAAGGAGCTGTCCAATATTAAGGAAGTAAGAGCCAGGGGTGCAAATGTTGTACTTTTTATAAAGGAAGAACTGGCAGGAGATTTCAGTCAGGAATATGAGTTGATTGCATTGCCGGATATGGAGGATGCATTTATGGTATTTCCGGCTTCTGTGGCATTGCAGCTATTTGCCTATTATGTATCTGCGGACAAAGGCTTTGATGTGGATAAGCCGAGAAACCTGGCAAAGGTAGTGACGGTTGAGTAACAGATGAAGGAAATTTAGTGTCTGCAAAATGAGGTAGAAGGACGAATCTGAAATGTGGTATATTCAATGGAAAGCATAGGAGGGAATGTATGAAATTTGCAATTTTGGCACCGGGAAAAATCGCCCAAAGCATGGCAGAAGCAGTAGTGGGAATACAAAAAATGAATAGAGAATATGTATCAGAAAAAGCTGAGATAGTGCAAGAGAAAGCAGGAAAAACACAGATAGAGCTTTACGCAGTTGCGTCCAGAAATTATGAACGGGCAAAGGCGTTTACCGCTCAGTGGGGGTTTGAAAAAGCTTACGGCTCTTATGAGGAAATGCTGGAGGATGAAGCGGTAGAGCTTGTGTACGTTGCTTCTCCCCACTCCCATCACTACCAGCATGCTAAAATGTGTTTAGAACACGGTAAAAATGTTCTGGTGGAAAAGGCATTTACGGTAAACGCAAAGCAGGCTGAGGAATTGATAAACCTTGCAAGGGAAAAGAAGCTTTTGTTGGCGGAGGCAATCTGGACAAGGTATATGCCAAGCCGGAATATGATTGATGATATAATAGCCAGCGGAATAATTGGCGAACCGGTTTCGCTGACTGCAAATCTGGGGTACGCAATGAAGCATAAGGAACGCCTGCAAAAGCCAGAGCTGGCAGGCGGTGCATTGCTGGATGTAGGGGTATATCCCATTAATTTTGCCATGATGGTATTTCATAAGGAAATAGAGAAGGTAGACACTTCGGTAGTGATGTCTCCGGAGGGAGTGGACTGGGTAAACAGTATGACCCTGACCTTTGAAGATGGAAAAATGGCGGTTCTTCACAGCAGTATGCTGTCACCGACGGACCGTTTAGGCGTCATTTATGGAGAGAAGGGATATATTGAAGTACAAAATATCAATAACTGCGAGGAAATCCGGGTGTTTGACACCAATCATCAGATGCTTGTCTGTCATAAGGTACCAGAGCAGATTAATGGGTATGAATATGAGGTTCTTTCCTGTATTAAGGCAATGGAAGAAGGGAAAGTGGAATGTGAAGAGATGCCCCATAGTGAGACTTTGCGGGTAATGCAGCTGTTAGATGCAATCAGGGAAAAATGGGGGATGAAATATCCCTGTGAGTGAGAATAAGAAAGGTCTAGCCGGATAAGGATGAAGTGTAAATACAAAAGGGGTTGGATTAGATGAGAATAGATTTTGTTTGGACAGATGGCTCTGATGAAGCATTTAAGGACTTTTATAAAGTTACTGAAAATTACTATAGCCAGTTGGTTGGTGGAATACAGAATAGAAAAGGCTTTGTACCATACAACATCCTGAAAGATATTCATGATGTTCTAATTGCTTATGAAGATGGTGTCCCTGTGGCTTGTGGAAGTTTTAAAGAATATGATAAGGAAGACGCTGAAATAAAGCGTGTGTGGGTAAATGAAGACTGTCGTGGAAAGCATATAGCCAAATCTATAATGGAGCAGATTGAAGAAAGGGCTAAAAGTCAGGGATATAAACGAGCCATATTACAGACTAGAGAAATAATGACAGATGCAGTTGGCTTGTATACGAAACTTGGATACCATAGAATTGCTAATTATCCTCCATATAATCATTTAGATGGGGCAGTGTGCTTTGCAAAGGAACTGTAGCTTCTTTCCCTAACATGCGAATGTAACCTCAAAAACCAGGGAATACTGTAGGCAATAAGGAGGAATCCATGTTGCCACAGCAAATGAATTATAATTCCGACAACCGAATCTATCTCTGTATTGATTTAAAGTCCTTTTATGCATCTGTAGAATGTGTAGAGCGGGGACTGGACCCACTTACCACCAATCTTGTGGTGGCAGACCCGGACCGCACGGACCGGACAATCTGTCTTGCAGTTTCACCCTCTATGAAAGCGCTGGGAGTCAAAAACCGGTGCAGGGTCTATCAAATACCAGCTAATATTCCATATATCATGGCAGTTCTGAGAATGAAATTATATATTGACTATTCAGCCCGCATTTATGCTATCTATTTAAAATATATTGCCAAAGAGGATATCCATGTGTATTCCATTGATGAGGTATTTATGGATGTGACGGATTATCTGTTTATGTACCGGCTGACTGCCAGGGAGCTGGCGTTAAGGATTATGCAGGATGTATTGGAAAGTACAGGTATTACCGCAGTCTGTGGAATTGGAACCAATCTGTATCTTGCGAAGGCTGCCCTGGATATCACGGCGAAGCATGTTAAAGAGCATATCGGAATGCTGGACGAGGAAAAGTACCGAAAGACGTTATGGGATTACAGACCTCTTACTGACTTCTGGCGGGTAGGGGCAGGAACTGAAAAAAGACTCAACGGCGTAGGGATTCATACAATGAAAGAGCTTGCACAGGCAGATGAGAAAATGCTGTACCGCCTGTTTGGGGTAGATGCAGAGCTTTTGATTGACCACGCCTGGGGTAGAGAACCAGTGACAATGGCAGATATTAAATCCTATAAACCGAAGAAAAATTCCCTTTCCAGTGGACAGGTGCTGGCGCATGATTATTCTTATAGGGATGGAAGGCTGATTGTCCGGGAAATGGCGGATATGCTGGTGCTGGATTTGGTGGATAAAGGACTTGTTACCGATTCTATCACTCTGCATATTGGATATAATTATGCACTTAATCTTGCTCCAGCGCATGGAACGGTTACCATGCCCGCCAATACCAGCTCTTCTAAGCGGATTATTTCTTATACGGAACAGCTGTATGAGAGGATTGTGGACAAGCATGCATCCATCAGGCGCATTACCCTGACATTTAATAATGTGGCAGATGAAATGTATCAGCAGTATGATTTGTTTACAACTCCGGCAGAACTGGAGAGGGAAAAAAGACTACAGGAAGCGATACTGCATATCAGAGAGCGATATGGTAAAAATGCAATCCTGAAGGGGCTGAACCTTTTAGAAAGGGCTACCGCCATGGAGCGAAACCGGCAGATTGGGGGGCATCGAAGTGAGGAATAGAATGCCCAGACAAGAACGGGCAAAGCAGTTTATGCCCTTTGCTGCATTGAAAGGCTATGAAGCCGCTCTGCGGGAAAAAGAGAAGCTTGTTGTGGCGAAGATAGAGCTGGCGGAGGATTATAAGGAGGAGCTTGATTATAAATTTCAGCAGGTAAGAGAAGGGGTTATGATATCCGTTGTCTATTTTTGTAAGGGGGAATATCTTAAGGTGACAGGGATGGTTTCGAGGGTGGATGAAGCTGCAGGAGTGCTTAAGGTAGTGAATACAGAGATAAGGTTTGAGGATATCTATGAGATATGTTTTTGAGACAATGTCATCCAGTTTTGTTTCAAAATTTTTATGGTTTATTAAAAAGCGGTGAGAATATATACCCTTGTGAAATACGGATTACAAGTAGTATAATGGTATGAGAGTAAAGGGTAGCAGTATTTACAAGGAAGAGGGGTTTACGAAAGGAGAAGGTGCTTATGTTAAGAGAGTGGAACAGGGCGGAAAAACCATCGGATGAGGAAATGGAAAGACGGCTGCAGGCGGCAAGGACGACCCTTGCAGCAAAACAGATAGCCGTGAAGGAGCAAAGGCTTCCGGTATTGGTATTGATAGAGGGCTGGGGAGCAGCGGGCAAGGGCAGTGTACTTGGAAAGCTTATCCGGAACATGGACCCGCGTTTTTTCAAGGTGGCGGCTATGAAAGAGGCAACGGAGGAGGAAAGGCGGAAGCCATTTTTGTACCGTCATTTTGTGAAGATTCCCCAGGCTGGAAAGTTTATGTTCTTTGACGGTGGCTGGATGGATGAAGTGACGAAAGATTATCTACATGGAGCTTTAAAGGAAGAGAAATATAGGGAGCGAATTGTAAGCATCCGGCGGTTTGAGCGGCAGCTCACCGATAACGGATATCTGGTCATGAAGTTTTTCTTCCAGATTGATGAGAAGGAACAAAGAAAGCGGCTGGAGGATTTATTACAGGAAAAAAACACGAAATGGCGTGTAGGGCAGGATGATTTGTGGCAGAATAAAAATTATGACAAATGCCTGCAGGTGTATGACCGTTATCTTGAGGACACAAACCAGTCTACAGCTCCGTGGTATCTGATTGATTCCAAAAGTAAGAAATGGGCAGAGCTGCAGATGCTGGAAATTCTGATAGAGGGAATTGATACGGCACTGATGAACAGCTCCCATGCGGTTCCTATTCTTCAGAATCCCTTCCGGTTGAAGAGCATGCCGAAGCTGGCGGAGATTTCCCTGGATAAGACGTTGACGGAGACAGAATACCGGGAACAGCTGAAAACATGCCAGAACAGGCTTCGGGAGTTACATAATGAATTATACCGCAAAAAGATACCGGTTATCATTGCCTATGAAGGCTGGGATGCAGCGGGAAAGGGCGGCAATATCAAGCGGATTGCAGCCGCTTTAGACCCACGTGGCTATGAGGTACATCCCATAGCAAGTCCGGAGCCCCACGAGAAGGCGAGACATTATCTGTGGCGCTTCTGGAACCGCCTGCCGAAGGATGGACATATTGCAATTTTTGACCGTACCTGGTATGGACGTGTCATGGTGGAACGGTTAGAGGGCTTTTGTAGTGAAAATGACTGGCAGCGCGCATACAATGAGATAAATGAATTTGAAAAGGAGCTCTCCGACTGGGGAGCAGTAGTGATTAAATTCTGGGTGCAGATTGATAAGGATACTCAGCTGGAGCGCTTTACACTCCGGCAGAATACACCGGAAAAGCAGTGGAAGATTACAGATGAGGACTGGCGGAACCGGGAAAAATGGGATTTGTATGAGGATGCAGTAAATGAAATGCTGCAAAAAACCAGTACTTCCTTTGCTCCATGGTTTGTATTGGAGTCCAATGACAAAAAGTATGCCAGAATAAAAGCACTGAAAACCGTTATAAGTGAGATTGAGAAAAAATTGTGAAATTCCGTTTTCTGAGTTGCAGCATTTATGTTAGTATGGTAAAATAATAGACAAATTAATTTACAGTGTTGATTATACGATAAAACATTAACACTGGATTGATTAAATGGTTGCCATTGTCAGCTAACAGTATAAGGAGGAAGCGTGCTATGACTTATGAAGAGGTTTTCAACAAATTTAAAGATATGTTTAAGGATACGGATGTAAGCAAGGTGAAAGAGCACCTGGCATACCAGTTTAATATTATCGGTGAGGGCGCCGGGTCATTCTATGCAGAGGTAAAGGATGGCACATTATCCATTGAACCTTATGAATATTATGACCGGGATGCGTTGTTTATCTGTTCTGCAGAGAATTTGTTTAAGATTGTTACCGGGGAATTAGACCCAATTAAGGCATTTACCTTTGGAAAATTGAAGGTAGAGGGTAACATTGACAAAGCCCTTAAAATTAAAGATTTGTTTTAATTTATAACAATTCAGGCTGGAAAATGCACAGGCATGTGGCGGCAATTTCTTCTGTGGAAGCAGCCCGAGCTTGAGCATATCCCCTTTTTTGTCTCGAGAGAGCATCGAAAAAATAACGCTGTACTTAATGGTGACAGCGTTATTTTTTGTATTCATGGATTTTTGTAAGCATTTCAACCTGTTCAATGGCTTTCGCTTTTCCATTAATATTTAATTTGTTAAAATGGGATAATAGATTATTTTCAAGAGAGCTTTCAGCTTTCCTGTTAGAATCATTCGGTTGCTTCAAGGTTCCGATACAAGTAAGGTCTAAAAAATCCTCAACAGCTAAATCTAATGCGTTGGCAATTTTTGCCAGAGTTTCAATTTTTGGCTTTGCCCGTCCGGCTTCGTAACGCCGGATTGCAGAGTCTGCCATATCGCATAATTCACCCAGTTGTTTTTGTGTATATCCTTTTTGTTTTCTGTAATATTTTATTTGTTCACCCACATTCAAATCCTAGAGTCACCTCCACATATTAGGATAATAGCATAAAAATAAAAAAAAAAAAAGAATCAGAACACAAAAGTTCTTGACAAAGGACAAAAAAGTGCTATAATGCGATGTATAAAGAACAAAAAGGTTCTGTAAATGTTAATATTTAAATGTAATATACTACAAGAAAATGTTATAATTTAGGAAGGAGCAGATGAAGATGACAGACAATAACCGCATATGTGGCAGTACACAGGAGAAAAAGCAGGAGATGAGTTTGGATGACTGGAAGGAGTGGATGAAGGACTGGGTTGACCGCAGAGACATTAGAGCGATACATAAGGTTTTGACAGTTATGCGAACATTAGATGAAATGGAAGAGAAGCTGAATTAGAATGGCTGCTTTAATTGAAAATACGGAAGAGGAAGGTTGCTATATCAATGGGAATTGATTTATTAAAGGCAGATATGGCTATACTAAAACATGAACACTATAACCATAGGTGGGAGTACGGAGCATCATGGAAAAAATCAATGATAAGGAAGGTGCAGTATGAAAAAATATGCAGTAATTACCGGTGCCAGTGCCGGTCTGGGAGTGGAATTTGCAAAGAAGCTGTCTGCAAAGGGATATAAATTAGTGCTGGTGGCAAGAAGAGAAGAGCGTCTGCAAAAGCTGGCAAAGTACTTGAAAACAGAGTGCGAGGTTGTTGCGGCGGATTTGACAAAGGAAGAAGAGTGTTATCGTGTATTTGAGGCAGTTAAGGACAAAGAGATTGCAATTTTTATCAACAATGCCGGGTTTGGAGACTGTGGAAGATTTTCGGAGACTGAATTGGAAAAAGAGATGTCCATGATACAGTTAAATGTCAAGGCAGTTCATCTATTTACAAAGCTTATGCTTAAGAAAATGCAGGAGCAGGATGCAGGATATATCTTAAACGTTGCTTCCTGTGCCGGGCTGATGCCGGCAGGTCCATATATGGCGACCTACTATGCAACGAAGGCTTATGTAACCAGCCTGACAAGGGCTGTTGCGGAAGAACTGCGGGAATGTGGCAGTCATGTATATGTCGGATGCTTGTGTCCCGGTCCGGTCAACACAGAGTTTAACCGGGTGGCAAATGTCAAATTTATGATGAAGGGCATAAGCTCTCGTTATTGTGTACAGTACGCATTAAATCAGATGGTTAAAAGAAAGGTTGTGATTATTCCAACTTTAACGATGAGGCTTGCCATGACTCTTGGAAGGTTTCTTCCGGTATCAGTTTATGTGCGGATTGCGGCGAACCAGCAGGAAAGAAAGAGGTATTAGAACCGGAAAGTCTGGTAATACTCATTTATGAGGTGATGCGTATGAGCAAACACAGACCACAGCATATCGGTATCATTCCCGACGGAAACCGCCGGTGGGCAGCGGGACAGGGAATGAAAAAACAGGACGGATATGAATATGGTTTAGAACCAGGACTTAGGCTGTTGCAAATGGCAAAGGAAAATGGGATAAAAGAAATCACATATTATGGCTTTACAGTGGATAATTGTAAACGACCGGCAGAACAGTGTCAAGCATTTCAGAAAGCCTGTGTAAAGGCGGTGGAAATGCTAACAGAAGAAGGAGCGGATTTACTCGTGATTGGTGACAGTAGTTCCAAGTGTTTTCCAAAGGAGCTTATACCCTATACCACACGTACACCGGTTCACGGTGGAGGAATCCGGGTAAATTTTCTGGTCAATTATGGATGGCAGTGGGATTTGTCCCATATTGAGAAGGATGGAAAACCATATTCCAGTGATATTTCCAGAATTGATTTGATTATCCGCTGGGGTGGTATGCGGCGGCTTTCTGGCTTTTTACCGATTCAGTCCGTATATGCAGATTTTTATGTGGAGGAACATTTATGGCCTGATTATACGGATGCAGATTTTATAAATGCATTGGAATGGTATGGCAGACAGGATGTGACACTGGGAGGTTAGGGTTGCCTATTTGGGGCATAAGGAATATAATTGTATATATCGTCAGTTCCGGGAGGAGTGCATTGTTACAATGTATCGCCGGTGTCTCGGTTCAAGTATAGATTTTCCCGGAGGAACACGCGGCGGCTGACGATTAATATAGAGACAATGGATAGTGCAAATCACACTCCATTGACTCTTTTTTATTTGCGTGGAAAAAACAGGGTGGAATGCAGAAAAAATCCTTGACTCTCACGGAACGTCATAGATTATGATGGCTATATCAAGGACAGGAGGTCACACAATGCGAACAGTAAAAGAAGTATCCAATCTAACAGGTATCAGCGTGCGCACGCTTCACTATTATGATGAAATCGGTCTGTTAAAACCGACAGAATGCAGTGAAGCGGGGTACCGGCTTTATGACGATAAAGCCTTAGAACGGTTGCAGCAGATACTGTTCTTCCGGGAATTTGATGTACCTCTTAAAGAAATCAAATCCATACTGGACAATCCTGGACTTGATGAAAAGCAGATTTTAAGAAGTCAGCGGCAAATGCTGGAATTGAAAAAAGAACGGTTGGTGCGTTTGATATCCAGCATTGATGACATTTTGAAAGGAGTAAATAGAATGGATTTTGAAGTATTTAGCAAGTCAGAGATTGAGGAAATGTATCAGGCAATGGTTTCCAATATGACAGAGGAATCGAAGCAGATATTCATTGAGCATTATGGAAGTATGGAGGAGTTTCAGAAACACTATCTGGCGTCTGCTTCTACAGAACAGGCACAAAAGAATTTCAAGAAGATAGTAGAATGGTATGGTGATAAGGAAAGTGCAATAGAAGCTTCGAAGAAACCAGGTAACCCTGAGCTTATGCGTGCCTACCAGAACCGTTTAGATGCAATTATGAAGAAATTGGCGAAAAAACAGGGAGAAGATGTTTCCTCTTTTGAAGTAAAGGAAATAATAGGGGAATATGACTTTGTCACGAAACAGTTTTATCAGATGAAGGATGTAAAAGCATTAGTTTTGAACTTGGCAGTTGCCTATCGGGATGACGGTAAAATGAAAAAGGCATTGGAAAAGCAATATGTTGCTGGCATAGCAGACTTTTTTGCTGCTGCAGCTTATGAATTTTATAAGGAATAGGGAAGAGTGAAACAGGGAGCAGGCTTTGAAGACAGGGCCTGTTTTCTGTTTTATGGAACTGTTGCTGGTTTTAGAAATCCTGACATCTGGCAATTCGAAGCCACTTAAGGGTTTGTTAGAGGTTGCAATTTGAAAAGATACATGTTAAGATTAAATAGAACATTTGTTCTTTGCGGATAGATATAGTATCGATAAAATGAAGAGGATAAATTACCATGGAACAATTAAGCTTATTTGATAATAGAGAAAAGACAGCACCGCTGGCAAGCCGTTTAAGACCGGATAATCTGGATGAATATGTTGGACAGAAGCACCTGATTGGAGAGGGGAAGCTTCTGCGGCAGTTAATTGAAAAGGACCAGATATCCTCTATGATTTTCTGGGGCCCTCCGGGAGTAGGCAAGACTACATTAGCCCGGATTATCGCAAGGCAGACGAAGGCGGAATTTGTGGAATTCAGTGCAGTAACCAGTGGAATTAAGGAAGTAAAGGAGGTAATGAACCAGGCGGAGGCAAACCGCCGGATGGGAATCCGGACCCTGCTGTTTGCCGATGAGATTCACCGGTTTAACAAGGCACAGCAGGATGCATTTCTGCCTTTTGTGGAAAAGGGAAGCATCATTCTGGTGGGAGCGACAACAGAGAATCCTTCCTTTGAAATCAACTCTGCGCTGCTTTCCCGGTGTAAGGTATTTATTCTGAAGGCATTAGAGGAGGACGATTTGACAAAGCTTTTACAGCATGCATTGGAAAGTCCCAAAGGACTTGGCAATATGCGGATTTCTATAGAGGATTCCCATTTATCAGCAATTGCAAGGTTTTCCAATGGAGATGCGAGAACTGCACTGAATACCCTGGAGATAGCTGTGTTTAATGGGCGGATGAATGAGGACGGAGTGTTGTGTGTGGACGAGGAAGTACTTGGGCAATGCATGAACCGGCGTTCTCTGTTATATGATAAGAATGGGGAAGAACATTACAATTTGATATCTGCCCTTCATAAGTCCATGCGTAACAGTGACCCGGATGCGGCAGTTTACTGGATGTGCCGTATGCTGGACGGTGGAGAGGACCCTTTGTATATTGCAAGACGTCTGGTGCGTTTTGCCAGTGAGGATGTGGGTATGGCGGATTCCAATGCGTTGCAGGTGGCGGTGGCTGCTTATCAGGCGTGTCATTTTCTGGGAATGCCGGAATGTGATGTACATTTAACCCATGCAGTGGTGTATCTGTCTATGGCACCGAAGTCCAACGCACTTTACCGGGCTTGTGAGGAGGTAAAGAGGGATGTAAAGGAGCTGCCGGCAGAACCGGTCCCATTACATATTTGCAATGCACCAACGAATCTGATGAAGGAAATGAATTACGGAAAAGGCTACATTTATGCCCATGATACGGAAGAGAAGCTGACAAAAATGCAGTGCCTGCCGGACGCATTGGCGGACAGGCGGTACTATGAGCCTACGGAGCAGGGGCAGGAAAGACAGGTGAGACAACGGTTAGAGGCTATATTGGAGTGGAAAAGGGATAAGGGTACGGAAAAATAAAGAATCCGGTTTAAAAATATTCCGGAAAAGCAATACTTATAGAAAACGCAGAGAAAGAACCGGCTTAGCCATAATGGAAGGTTTATAGAAAATAATACTTCACAAAAGATGTATAACATGCTATCATATGTAGTAAACAAAACTATGTGTGATAGTTAGGTAAAACAAAACGGAATTGTGAGGATGTAATTATGAAATTTAAGATTATTGGCGACAGCTGCACGGATTTTATACCGGAAGATTTAGAGAAAGATTATATTGTATCTGTTCCCCTGACAATTGATGTGGACAACTATGAGATAGTGGATGATGAGAGCTTTGACCAGGCAGATTTTTTAAAGAGGGTAGCAGAATATCAGGGATGTCCCAAATCGGCATGTCCATCACCGGAAACTTACATGGAAAGCTTTGAGGATGCAGAAAATATTTATGTGGTGACGCTTTCTGCCCAGCTTAGCGGTTCCTATAACAGTGCCCAGCTGGCAAAAAGAATGTATCAGGAGGAGCATCCTGATACGAAAATACATGTATTTGATTCCAAATCAGCCTCCAGTGGACAACTGCTTCTGGCGCATCTGATTGAGCAATATGCCTTATCGGGAATGGAGTTTGAAAAGATTGTAGAAAAGGTTACTGCATTCCGTGAGAAAATGCAGACGACCTTTGTGCTGGAATCTCTGGAAACCCTCCGCAAGAATGGACGTCTGACTGGTGTTAAGGCATTAGTGGCATCTGCCCTTAATATTAAGCCCTATATGAAGGCGGTGGATGGAAGTATTGCCCAGGCAGGGCAGGCGAGAGGGATTAAAAAGGCACTGGGAAAGATGGTGGATTTTGTCGGAGAGGTGGGAGAAAATCTCACGGAAAAAACCGTCATTATAGCCAATTGTAACTGCTATGAACGGGCGAAGGAGGTGGAAAAGGAGCTGATGGAACGGTATCATTTTAAAGAGTCCATGATAATTGATACAAGAGGAATCAGTTCCCTGTATGCCAATGACGGCGGTGTGATTGTATCCTTTTGATGAATGTATCTGGTTTACGGGTGCATGTGATTTGTGGTATGATAATAAAAAATCCCTGCCTGAAAGGGCTGTTTATCAAAAGGGTATAATAAGGAGATATTTATGGAAGGCAGAACCGTAGACTTTTCAAGAACAGAGAAAATGCATGTAGTCCATCCGAAGGATTTGAATGGTGCCGGAAGATTGTTTGGGGGTGCTCTTTTGCAGATGATTGATGAACTGGCAGGTATTGTTGCAAAAAGGCATTGTCAGACCGCCAATGTTACCACTGCTGCTATTGATAATCTGAATTTCAAGGCAGGGGCATATGTAAATGACCTGCTGGTGCTAATCGGGTATGTTACCTATACCGGAAATACGTCCATGGAAGTCAGGATAGATACCTATATCGAGGATATGGAAGGTATGCGCCGGCCTATTAACCGTGCCTATTTTGTTATGGTGGCGATGGGGAAAAATAACCGTCCGGTTAAGGTTCCCCCGCTGATTGTAGAGACTGAGAGCCAGAAGGCGGAGTGGGAGGGCGCAGTTTTACGCAAACAAAACCGCCTGGAACGGCGCAGGGAAGGATACTAGAGCTTATTGGGATAAAGACAGGAGTTCAAAATGTACAATACGGTATTATTTGATTTAGACGGAACATTGACAGACCCGGGGATTGGGATTACCAACTCAGTAATGTATGCATTGGAAAGGTTTGGGATTGAAGTGGAGGAACGCTCCTCCCTTTATCGATTTATCGGACCTCCATTGAGGGACTCTTTTATGGAGTTTTACGGCTTTGATGAAGAAAAGGCGGAACAGGCAGTGGCATATTACCGGGAATACTATCGGGATAAAGGAATTTTTGAAAATCGTGTCTATGACGGCATACCAGAGCTGTTGCAGCAGTTGCGGAATGCAGGCAGGAAAATACTTCTGGCAACTTCAAAGCCGGAGGTGTTTGCAAAGCAGATTTTAGAGCATTTTGACCTGTCACAGTATTTTGACCTGATTGCGGGCAGTGATTTGGAGGGCATACGGAATACAAAGGGGAAGGTTATTTATTATGCGCTTTCCAATTATGCCGGACAGAGCGGACAAAATCTGGAAACGCTGAAACATGAGTCTGTTATGGTTGGTGACCGCCATCACGATATAGATGGCGCAAAGGAAAACCATATTGCTTCCATAGGCGTACTGTTTGGCTATGGAGACAGGGAAGAGCTAGAGGCAGCAGGGGCAGACTGGATTGTGGAAAAGCCAGAGGATATTTATTATGTGGGAAAATAGGAAGCTTATAGCAGCAGGCAGGTAAAAGGAGAAGAAAATGGTGCAGTCAGATTATGACAGGGAATTTTATCAAATGATAGAGGATATCCGGTCTTCACTGAAGCGCAACAAGCTGGTTATCTTTGTGGGAGCCGGTGTTTCAAAAAATTCAAATGTTCCGACCTGGGGTCAAATGGTCAGGGTGTTTGCAGAAAAGATTGGTTATCCTGTGGAACGTCTGTCTACAAATGAATATATCCGCATTCCCCAGTATTTTTATGGAATGGACGACAGTGATGGACACAGGGAATATTATGAGACACTAAGGAAAATTATTTCTCCTGATGCGGTGCCTAATATATTAAATGAGCTGATTGCAAAAATTCATCCCAAGCACATTGTGACCACGAACTATGATAAGCTTATGGACCAGGTGGTGTCAGACTATGCAATTATCCGGCAGGATAAAGATTTGTTCCGGGCAGAGGCAGAGCACTATCTGATTAAAATGCATGGAGACATTGACAATATAAAGGATATAGTGTTTAAGGAAACCGATTATCTGCAATATTCGGAGACGCACCGGCTTATGGAGACATTTCTGAAATCCCTGCTGATTGACCATGTATTTTTATTTGTAGGGTATTCTTTAAATGACTATAATCTGAATACCTTTACCAGCTGGATTGATTTTATTGCAAAAGAGATGAATGTGAAGGAAGATATGCATAAGAATTTTTTCCTGTCCAGCAGTAATCATGCAAGTAAACGGTATCTTCACCGGTATTATGAGGACAGAGGATTACAGGTAATTGATATATACGATTTGCCGGAGGAGGTAAACCGGCGTGCCCGGGAAATCCCCATGGAGGAGGAATTGGGACGTAAAGCGTATGCGGTGCTGGAGCTGCTGATGGAACAACCTTAAATATGTTATTGTAAGGAAAAAGGCAGATAACCGAAGTTACCTGCCTTTAAATATCAAATGGAATGGGTGGGTGACAATCCACATCTCCTAACAAAGGGTGACGGCCGCCTGTTCCGTCCTCAGATTCCATTCGATATAGTGTACGCTTTCTGTAACTTCATTATATGTAAATATAAAGTGTTGTCAAGCTTTTTTAAGGTTTCTTTTCTGATGAATTTTTCTTTTTAAAATATAAGTATTTGTTGTAAAATTAACCACAGGGAATCCTCCTTCTTTTTTGTTTAGTATGGTTTTTGTTTGGTAGCTTAATTTTACTACAAAAAGGAAGAAGATTCCTTATATTTTGGACTTTTTTCAAAGTTGTTAATAATAATACTGGTAAAATTAGGGGAGTGTGGATAAAACTGCGGAAACTCAAGCCTGATTTCAAATTGACATTTTCGTATATTTTGCTATAATATACTTAACAAGGTAGTCGGAAGGTGAGGTGCTTCACCCGACCCGGCGAATTTATTAAGCTAAGAAGTAGCTGTCCTAAACTTTACCAGAGAGCAGGACGGCTATTTCTTATTTTTCATGTTCAGAATGGAGACGATTAGCAGTGCCACTGTTAATATGGTCATGAATTCTTCGTATGTACTCATAAGCACCACCCCTTCCGTAAGGCTCGGAACGGATGGAACACGTCCCCCGGCTACCCGGTTAAATATGTTATTATGAACAACAATATCCGTTGTAGATTGGTTTATTCTAGGGTGGTCTGTGTCAAAGATTTGATAATATTTACAAAAATACCATTTAAATACAATTACACATCTCCTTCTTCCATTTTTCGCAATTCTTCAAGTTTTTTTGCATACGCAATTAATCTATCTTTAGATGAACTTCTGTAAGCATCGAAAAGAATCCTATCTTTTTTGTATATCTCTTCTGCTATTTCTCTTATTTCAGTATTATAGTAGTAATTTTCTTCTGTTGATTCTTCCATTAAATCACCAATTTCCACACCTAGCCATTTAGCAATAGATTGTATTTTGTCAGCTCTTGGCATTTTATTTGCGTTACACCAATCTGATGCGGTAGCAGATGAAACATTCATAAATTTGCATAAATCTGCTTGTGTTTTTCCGGCATGCTTCATGTGATAATTTAATTGTTTAGCAAATATTTCACGTAGTGTTTGCTCAGCCATATTACCACTCCTTTTTGTGATATCGATATGCTTGTATTATATATCTATATAAAATAAGCGTCAAGCTTAAAGCTAAATATTTTTCGATTTTTTTCAAAAAAAGTTTGATTTTATGCTTAATATCTAACTTAAAACTAGTAAGGGGTATTACGAGGAACAAAGTACTGGATGGTGTTGTGTAAAATACAATCCGTTATTTGCAAATTGCAGAGATATGGCACTGCAATTGTTTAAATGTAGACACAATCTTTCTTGCAGTGATTCAGAAGCATTAAAAACAGAAGATGATGTTAATGAAGCATTTGAAATTTTTAAACAGATTTTCGCATACGCAACTTCATTAGAATAGGTCTACAAAATATATTGCGATTTTCGTGTTGCATTGTGTTGCATAAACTGTACTTTTATAGCATATTTTTACTGTCTTGGCAAAAAGCAGAAAATCCGCCAGCCCTTGATTTAACTGGGGCTGGCGGATTTCTTTTCGTTTTCATAATAAGCAGATAAGGGGAGTCGAACCCCCCTTTCCAGCTTGGGAAGCTAGCGTTCTACCGATGAACCATATCTGCAAATAACAAGATTATTATAGAAGCTTTAGTGGAATTTTGCAAGAGGAAAGAGAGAAAAAATAAGGCTGGAAATCAAATTTTTCTATTAAAATGTTTACAGATAAAACATAAAAACAAATAATT
>ENA-OYZN01000158-OYZN01000158.1-human-gut-metagenome-genome-assembly--contig:-NODE-158-length-46390-cov-5.793935_pt1 | contig 46390 bp, 53 predicted proteins | sample MGYA00243294_ERZ653483 | MGnify/ENA primary metagenome ERZ653483 (study PRJEB26926, sample SAMN06165155) | human gut metagenome | biome: ENVO:00009003; feature: ENVO:2100002; material: ENVO:00002003... | reverse complement strand
ACGAGATAGGCTCCGGTCTCGTGGGCTCGGAGATGTGTATAAGAGACAGACCTCAATGTCCGTCAAATGCGGATGCGCTGCCCCTCGGCACGAATCATCGGAACAGCAAATCTCAAAGATTACGAACTGCTTTTCAAAGGCAGTAAGACGGGGTCTTACCTCACGGTGGAAAAGAAACTCGGCAGTACGGTCCCTGTTGCCGTGTGGGAAGTTACCGCACAGGATGAAAAAGCCCTCGACCGCTATGAAGGGTTTCCAACCTTCTACTACAAGAAGGAACTGACCCTGCCCATCAAAGGTATCAGAACCGGCAAGGTACGAAATCGCAGAGTGTTCGTGTACATCATGCACGAGGAGAGATCCATCGGCATCCCGTCCATCCCTTATATGCAGACCTGCCTGGAGGGATATGACGATTTCGGTTTCAACCGCCAGCCGCTGATTGAAGCCTATCTGAACACAAGGAGACTGTGCCATGAAGGAGAATAATATGATTCGGCTCTCCGTCTGCCCCAGATGCGGCAGAAGTTTTTGTGAACCGCCTGCGCTTTCCAGGCTGGACAATGAAACTCTCATCTGCCCGGATTGCGGCACACGGGAAGCCCTGGACAGCATCGGCGTTAAGCCGGATGAGCAGGAGCAAATCCTTGCCGCCATCCACCGCCGCAGGCAGGGATAAAGCCGTAAGCAACGGCTCCGCGAGGGGCTGCTGCTCGTTATACCGAAAGTCGCACCGAATCCGGTGGCGGCTATTTTTTGTGCCTTGGAGGTGAGAAAAACGAGAAAACTGAAGAAATACAAACCGACAAGGTTCATGGAGAAAACCTCTCACTACGATAAGGACGCTGCGGATTACGCCGTCATGTTCATCGAAAGCCTGTGCCACACCAAAGGCACCTGGGCGAGAAAGCCCTTTGAACTCATTGATTGGCAGGAGCAGATCATCCGGGACATTTTTGGAACGCTGAAGCCCAACGGCTACCGGCAGTTCAACACCGCCTACATTGAAATTCCAAAAAAGCAAGGCAAATCCGAGCTTGCCGCTGCTGTTGCGCTGCTGCTCACCTGCGGTGATGGTGAAGAACGCGCCGAGGTCTACGGCTGTGCCGCCGACCGCCAGCAGGCGTCCATTGTGTTCAATGTGGCGGCAGATATGGTACGAATGTGCCCGGCGCTTTCCAAGCGGGTCAAGATACTGGATTCCCAGAAGCGGCTCATTTATCAGCCAACGGGCAGTATCTATCAGGTGCTTTCTGCCGATGTGGGCAACAAACACGGTTTCAATACCCACGGTGTGGTGTTCGACGAGCTGCACACGCAGCCCAACCGCAAGCTGTTTGATGTCATGACCAAAGGCTCCGGCGACGCGCGAATGCAGCCGCTGTATTTCCTTATCACCACGGCGGGCAACGATACGAAGTCCATCTGCTATGAGATACACCAGAAAGCGCAGGACATCATTGCCGGACGGAAGGTCGACCACACATTTTACCCCGTTATCTACGGTGCGGATGAAAGTGACGACTGGACAGACCCCGCAGTTTGGAAGAAGGCAAATCCTTCCCTCGGCATTACGGTGGGTATCGACAAGGTCAAGGATGCCTGCGAATCTGCCAAGCAGAACCCCGGTGAGGAGAACTCCTTCCGACAGCTTCGTTTGAATCAATGGGTCAAGCAGGCGGTGCGCTGGATGCCGATGGACAAGTGGGACAAATGCGAGTTTGCGGTCAGCGAAGATGATCTGGAAGGCCGTGTTTGTTACGGCGGTCTGGATTTGTCCTCCACCACGGATATTACGGCGTTTGTGCTGGTATTCCCGCCGGAGGACGAGAACGATAAATACATCATTCTGCCGTACTTCTGGATACCTGAGGACAACCTCGATTTGCGTGTGCGCAGAGATCATGTTCCTTACGATGTGTGGGAGCGGCAGGGGTATCTGCAAACCACCGAGGGCAATGTGGTCCATTACGGCTACATTGAGAAGTTCATCGAGAGCCTTGGCGAACGGTTCAATATCCGTGAAATCGCTTTTGACCGTTGGGGAGCCGTGCAGATGGTGCAGAACCTCGAAGGTATGGGCTTTACGGTCGTTCCGTTCGGGCAGGGCTTCAAGGATATGTCCCCGCCGACCAAGGAACTGATGAAGCTGGTGCTGGAGCAGCGCATTGTGCATGGCGGGCATCCGGTACTGCGGTGGATGATGGACAACATCTTTATCCGCACCGACCCTGCGGGGAACATCAAGCCGGATAAGGAGAAATCCACGGAGAAGATTGACGGTGCCGTGGCAACAATCATGGCATTGGATAGAGCCATTCGTTGTGGCAACGATACCACTGAGTCTGTTTATGACAGTCGCGGTCTTTTATTTATTTGAAAAGCCGGAGCGGTTTCCCACTCCGGCTATCAGACCGTCCACAAGTGTGCCGCTATGGGCCTGCGGAAGAAGTCAATTCTATTATATGTAGAAAGATGCCTGGTTATTACAATACGCTTTCCCAATCCTCTCGAAATCCATAATAGCGCAAGTTGACAAATGGGTACTTCTGAGAAAGCGAGGCGATTTCACCCTTCATTTCGGCAAATTCATCTGGCCTCAGCAAACGACGAATAATCAGGATAAAGCCGTAGAGATGTGCATTGTCCACGGTTCCATCCGGAAGAGAGATCAGCAATGCTTTTTCCTGTTTTCTCAGCCACGGCTTTTGCTCAAACAGGCGATTATAAAGGCGGCTACCATGGGCGCACAAATTGCGGATGATCGTCATATGGTGCATAAATTTTTCGAGGACTTCATCTCCACGGGCTTTCAAGCCTAACGCCTTTGCAACTTCCACCTTGATGGGTTGTTCTGAAATTTTATACAGGAATGAGATGTTCGAGATGGTGAGCAAATCAACGAATGCCCAAAGAGGAATATCCTGGTGAAGTTCATTTACGAAGTGTTTGAGATAGGCTTCATGGGGAAGACGCGAGTTCTTTTGTGTTTCGGCCTTTTGCATAATATCCGCATGGACCACCGCATCGGTAAAATTGCCCGGATCGAGATGCCCCGTAGCTCCATGAACCTTGGTGAACTCGTAGGAATATACAGACTTCACGGTTACCTCAATCAGCTCAATGTATTTAAGCAGGATATGTCTGAGGTTATAGTCAAATTCGTAGATATCAATTATGTTCTGAAATGTTGCACTGGGCGCAAATGCATCATGATTACGCAATGTCAATGAATATCCACTCACACGATAATAATTGTTGCGATGCAGGAAATCTCCGGCAAGCGCCTTGTCGGGGATCTGCAATCCTCGTGATTCCAGAATATCAATTTGCTGCTCAATTGTTTTAAATTCTTTATCAGCCATGGTAATTGCCCCTAAAAAACAGAACGCCCCCAAGTGTGCGTGTAGCACCGCAAGGATGCCGACAGAGGCCTGAGGGAGATGTTAACTATATTATACTCATGAATTCGGTTTCTGTCAATAGTTCGGAGGAATTCTGTTGTTGTAACTTTTTTATGACTTTTTATGGCGCGAAATTTACAAGCTGTGGCGCGCATCTGTCTACGGGCAGGTGCTTTTCTTATGACCATTTTGAAGGAGTGTGATGCACATGAGTATCTTTTCAGGTCTTTTCAAATCCAGAGATAAGCCTCAAAACCGCACGGCAGGCAGCAACTACGCCTTCTTTCTCGGCGGTACGACCTCCGGCAAAACGGTGACAGAACGCTCTGCCATGCAGATGACGGCGGTGTATTCTTGCGTCCGTATTCTCTCTGAGGCGGTGGCGGGACTGCCGCTCCACCTTTACAGATACACCGACAGCGGTGGCAAAACGATGGCACTCGACCATCCGCTTTACCGCCTGCTCCACGATGAGCCGAATCCGGAGATGAGTTCCTTTGTGTTCCGGGAGACGCTCATGACGCACCTGCTGCTCTGGGGCAATGCCTATGCACAAATCATCCGCAACGGTAAGAACGAGATCATTGCCCTCTATCCGCTGATGCCGAACAAGATGTCCGTGGACAGAGACGAGAACGGCAAACTCTACTACACCTATTACCGCGGACAGGATGAAGCCATCCGGGATAAAGAGCTCGCCGTGACGCTACTTCCCTCGGATGTGCTGCATATTCCGGGACTCGGCTTTGACGGCTTGGTCGGCTATAGTCCTATCGCTATGGCAAAGAACGCCATCGGCATGGCTATCGCCTGTGAGGAGTATGGCGCGAAGTTCTTCGCCAACGGTGCCGCTCCGGGCGGTGTGCTGGAACACCCCGGCACGATCAAAGATCCGCAGCGTGTGCGGGAGAGCTGGCAGTCAACCTTCGGTGGCAGCGGTAATGCAAACAAAATCGCTGTGCTGGAAGAAGGTATGAAATACACGCCCATCGGCATCTCGCCGGAACAGGCGCAGTTCCTCGAAACACGAAAATTTCAAATCAATGAGATCGCTCGAATTTTCCGGGTCCCGCCTCACATGGTCGGCGACCTGGAAAAGTCGAGCTTTTCTAATATTGAGCAGCAGTCCTTGGAGTTTGTGAAATATACCCTTGACCCCTGGGTCATTCGTTGGGAGCAATCCATTCAGCGGTCGCTTTTATCTGCGGATGAAAAATCAAGGTATTTCGTGAAGTTCAATCTGGAAGGTCTGCTTCGCGGCGATTACCAGAGCCGCATGAATGGGTACGCCATAGGCCGCCAGAACGGCTGGATGTCCGCAAATGACATTCGGGAACTGGAAAACCTCGACCGTATTCCTGCCGAGGACGGCGGCGACCTGTACCTTATCAACGGCAATATGCTCCCTCTGAAAAACGCCGGAGCTTTTGCAAATACACCTACCGATGACGGAAAGGAGGAAAAAACCGATGAAGAAATTCTGGAATTGGAAGGACCAGACGGAGACAGCGGAACGGACGTTGTTTCTGAACGGCACCATCGCCGAGGAAAGCTGGTTTGACGATGAAATCACACCGCAGCTTTTTAAGGACGAGCTCATGTCCGGCAGCGGCAACATCACCGTGTGGATCAACAGCCCCGGCGGCGACTGTGTGGCGGCAGCGCAAATCTACAATATGCTCATGGACTACAAGGGCGACGTGACGGTCAAAATCGACGGCATTGCCGCATCCGCAGCGTCCGTCATCGCTATGGCAGGCACGAAGGTGCTGGTATCTCCCGTGTCCATGCTCATGATCCACAATCCCATGACGGCTGCGTTCGGCAATTCGGACGAGATGCAGAGAGCCATTGAAATGCTCGGCAGCGTGAAAGATTCCATCATCAACGCCTATGAGATCAAGACCGGATTATCTCGTGCAAAACTGTCTCATCTCATGGATGCCGAAACATGGATGGATGCAAACAAAGCCGTGGAGCTTGGCTTTGCGGATGAAATTATGCAGAGAAACACGGAAACCGAGAATGTCGCTGCCCCCACAGTTTCCATGCTGTATTCCAAGGCGAATGTGGTGAACTCTCTCATGGAGAAGATCGCCGCAAAATGCGCCATCGACCCCAAACCCGCCGTGCCGGAGCGCACGGGACGCTCTGTAGATGAACTCAGAGCCAAGCTGAACACCATCAAAAACTACATTTAATATGGAGGTATTTCAATATGACTATCGTTGAACTGCGCGAAAAGCGCGCCAAGCTGTGGGCTACGATGGAGGGTTTCCTCGACACCCACCGCAATGATAAGGGCGTTCTGTCCACTGAGGACGACGCCGTTTATGCCAATATGGAGAAGGAACTGAATGATCTCACCAATGAGGTCCGACGCATGGAGCGCCGCGACGCCATTGCCGCAGAGCTTGCAAAGCCCGTATCCGCTCCCATCACCGAACAGCCCCAGAAAGCAACCGCCGAAGCCAAGACCGGCAGAGCGTCTAACGCTTACCGCGAGGACTTCGGTCTGCACCTGCGAGGCAAGCGGATGCTCCACAATGTGCTCTCCGAGGGCGTGGACGCCAACGGCGGCTATCTCGTCCCCACAGAATTTGAGAAGTTCATTGTGGACACGCTCAAGGAGGAAAATGTGATGCGCCGTCTGTGCAAGGTCATCACCACCGATAACGAGCGCAAGATCCCCGTTGCTGCGACTCATTCTACTGCTGCTTGGACTGCAGAGAATGCGGCATACACCGAGAGCAATCCTACCTTCGCACAGAAAACTATCGACGCCTACAAGCTGACCGACCTCGTAAAAGTGAGCATTGAGCTTCTGGATGACAGTGCTTTCGATCTGGAGGAGTACATCGCCCGTGAGTTTGCCTATGCCTTCGGCGCTGCCGAGGAGCAGGCTTTCTGCGTCGGCACCGGCACGGGTCAGCCCACCGGTCTGTTCACTGCAAACGGCGGCACGGTCGGTGTTACCGCAGCCAGTGCGACCACTGTTACCACCGATGAGGTGATTTCCCTAATCTATGCGCTGAAAGCACCTTACCGCAAGAACGCCAAGTTCCTGATGAACGATGCAACTGTTTCCGCACTGCGTAAGCTAAAGGATTCCAACGGTCAGTATCTGTGGCAGCCCTCTTTGCAGGCAGGTCAGCCGGACAGACTGCTCGGTTACGAGATCTATACCAGCCCCTATGCTCCCACGCTGGCGGCAGGCGCGCTCTCCATTGCCTTCGGCGACTTCCAGAGCTACTGGATTGCAGACCGCACCGGCAGAACCGTTCAGCGTCTGAACGAACTGTATTCCACCAATGGGCAGGTCGGCTTTGTCGCCACCGAGCGCGTAGACGGCAAGATCATCCTGCCGGAGGGTATCCAGCTTCTGAAGATGAAGGCAGCCTGATGAAAGGAGGCGGCGGTGATGGACGAACTACTCACTAAGGTGAAAGCCAACCTCATAGTGGAACACACAGCGGATGATGCGCTCATTCAGAGTTACATTACCGCTGCTGTTTCCTATGCGGAGAGCTATCAGCACATCCCGGAGGGCACATATCAAAATGCGCCCATGCCGCCGACTACGGAACAGGCCGTTATCATGCTGGCGTCCCACTTCTATGAGTCGCGGGATGGCAGCACTGGCGGGTTCTTCTCTAGCGCCATTGGGTCGGCACAGCAGGTGTGGAATACGGTTAATCTGCTGCTCCGTCTGGACAGAAATTGGCAGGTGTGAGTATGGGCCTTGGACAAATGAACGGCTTTGCCGATATTGTGAAAACAAAGCAGGTCAAGGACAGCGATGGCTTCACCCACTCCGAGGATGAAGTCCTTGCGTCCATCCGTGTGTACCGGGAAGGTCGGCACGGCTCTGAGCGGTGGGCGAACCTTGCGGCATTCAGCGAAGCCACCGACCTGTTCCGATTTCGGTGTATTCCGGGTCTGACAATTACTACCGAACATTTTCTCATCTGCGATGGAGAGCGATTTAATATCACCTCTGTCGAGAATGTAAAGGGTCGCGGAATGTATATCGAGGTTTTAGCGAAAAGGAGTGAATCTACTGTTGGCAAAGGCTGATTTCAAACTGCCGGACGAGTTTCTAACAAAGCTCTCCCGTCTGGGTAAGGACACCGATGCGGTTGCAGAAAAGGTTCTGGAAGCTGGCGGCAAGGTGGTTCTGGCAAAGGTGCGGAGCAATCTTGCCGCCGTCATCGGCAGCGGGACAAAGTATGATTCGCGCTCCACAGGTGAGTTGGAGCAGTCACTGGGTCTGTCGCCCGTCAAGCTGAACCGTGAGGGCAACCACGACATCAAGATCGGCTTTTCCGAACCTCGCTCAGACGGTGGCAGCAATGCAAAACTTGCCAATATTTTGGAATATGGCAAGCACGGACAGCCTGCAAAGCCATTCCTGAAACCCGCCAAAACAGCGTCCAAGCAAGCGTGCATTGATACCATGACACAGAAACTCGAAGAGGAGGTCAAAAAGCGATGAGCCTGTTATCCGAACTGAATACGCTGCTCTCCGGCTGCGGCATTCCCGTGGAAACGGGCATCTTTTCCGACAAAGCGCCGGACGCCTATCTGGTCATTACGCCGCTTTCGGACTCCTTTGAGCTTCACGCAGACAACCGACCCGGCATGGATGTGCAGGAGGCACGACTGTCGCTGTATTCCAAAGGCAACTACACCAAAACGAAAAACGCGATTGTCCGCACGCTTCTGGGTGCGGATTTCTATATTACCGACCGCCGGTACATCGGCTTTGAAACCGATACCGGCTATCATCACTACGTCATTGACGTGGCGAAAATCTATGAATTGGAGGAATGACAATGGCTACCATTGGTCTGGATAAACTTTATTACGCAAAAATCACCGAGGGAGACAACGGTGAGGAAAACTACGGCACGCCGACACAGCTTGCAAAGGCAATGACGGCAGAGCTTTCGGTGGAGCTTGCCGAAGCAACGCTGTATGCCGACGACGGCGCGGCAGAGGTCGTGAAGGAATTTCAGAGCGGAACCCTGACGCTCGGCGTGGACGATATCGTCGCACAGGCAGCGCAGGATCTGACCGGCGCGAAAATCGACGATAACAAGGTACTCATTTCCACATCTGAGGACGGCGGCGAACCTGTGGCCATCGGCTTCCGTGCAAAGAAGTCGAGCGGCAAGTACCGCTATTTCTGGCTGTACAAGGTCAAATTCGGCATTCCCGCGACAAACCTCACCACCAAGGGCGAGAGCATTGAATTTTCCACGCCCACCATCGAGGGCACGGTTCTGCGCCGCAACAAGCTGGACGGTCAGGGCAGGCATCCGTGGAAAGCGGAGGTGTCCGAGGATTCGACAGGCGTATCCGCATCGGTCATCAGCGGTTGGTACACCGAAGTGTATGAGCCGACATTTACACAGTAAGGAGGTGTATTTATGGATGACAGAAGCGCAAAAATCAACATCGGCGGCAGAGAGTTTGATCTGGTCCTTACGACCCGCGCCACCAAGGAAATCGCAGGACGCTACGGAGGTCTCGAAAACCTCGGCGAGAAGCTCATGAAATCCGAGAATTTCGAGATGGCGCTCGATGAGCTTGTGTGGCTCATCACGCTGCTTGCCAATCAGTCCGTCCTCATTCACAACCTCCGCTCCCCAGAGAATAAGCAGGAGCTTCTCACGCAGGAAACGGTGGAGCTGCTCACAAGTCCGCTGGAGCTTGCGGAATACAAGTCCGCGATCATGGAAGCAATGTTCAAGGGAACGAAACGGAATGTGGAAAGTGAGATTAACACAAAAAACGCATAAGTCGGGGAACGGTTTCCGATGCGGAACTGTTCACCCGGCTTTTCTATTACGGAACAGCGCAACTTCATCTTTCCTCCGAGGAGGTGTGGCTGACGCCGTTCGGTTTTCTCCTCGATCTGTGGGAGTGCCACAGGCAGTTTCTCGGTATGGCAAAGCCGAAACGGGAGATGTATATCGACGATATTATCCCGATCGGTATTTAAGGAGGCGAAGCGTATGAGCATTATTCCCGGCACAACGCCGACTTTGACGTTGGCGCTTGACGCAAGCGTCGCAGGCTGCACCGCCGCCGAGTTTTGCCTTGTCTGTGAGAATGTGCGTATTTTACGAAGCCTGTCGGAACTGAGCGTTTCAGCAGATGGTAATGAGGTCAGCGTTCGGCTGACACAATCGGAAACGCTTTCTTTGCCGGATAACCGCATCGCAAAGGTGCAGCTTCGCGTTATGCTCGGCGGCACGGTGTTCGCAACGGATGTGCTTGCCGTACCGACAAAGGAACTTCTGCATCGGGAGGTGCTGTTATGAGAATAGGCGCACGGCTTCATGATGAAAACCTGTGTTTCAAAGCAAGCCTGTCGTCGGAGAATAAGCGGCTTGCCGCCAGTTTGAATGTGTCCGTTCAGGCAAGCGGCGGCTTTTCACTCGGTCATGCTCTCATGTGGGACAAGCGGGGGCGGCTTGCCGTTCAGGTCGCGGATGAAGCGGAAGCCGACAACACGCTCCCCATCACAGCGGCGGCGGTATATACGGAACTCGGCAACATTGAAGTGCTGCTCGGCACGATATAGGAGGTATTTATGAGCATTGCAACAGAACTCGCCAAACTCCAGACGGCGAGAAACAAAATCCGAACAAAACTGGTATCCCTCGGTCTTGTGACCGCCGCGGTAAAGTTGGAGGATTGTGCCACGGCGGTGGACGGCATTTCCAACCAGGGCGCGGTATCCGCGACTGTGCAGGAGGGCGATACCTACACCATCCCCGCAGGCTATCACAACGGCAGCGGCACGGTTTCCGGCGTGGCAGGCGGTGGAAACTACAAGCTGCAAAGCAAAACCATCGCACCCACGAAAGCGCAGCAGGCCATTACACCTGACAGCGGTTATTACGGTCTGTCCGATGTGACGGTTTCCGCGATTCCCGATGCTTATCAGGATGTCTCCTCCGTCACGGCAGGCGCTGCCGATACACTGACCGGCAAGGTACTTGTTACCTCGGACGGTAAAGTAACGACCGGTACGATGCCGAACAACGGTGCGGTTTCCAAAGCACTGGATGCGGGCACACCATCCTATACCATTCCCAAAGGCTATCACAGCGGAGCGGGTAAGGTGTCCGTTGCGGTGGAAACAAAGTCTGTGACTCCGACAAAGGCAGCGCAGGATATCGTTCCGTCTGCCGGAAAGCTGCTCTCCAAAGTGACCGTCGCGGCAATCCCGGACGAGTTTGCGGACACCTCCGATGCGGACGCGGCGGCTGTAAACATTCTTTACGGAAAGACCGCTTTCGTGAACGGCGAAAAAATCACCGGCTCCATGCCGAACAACAGCGGCGTATCTGCCACAATGGACGGTCTGACTGCAACGAGCGTGGTCATTCCTGCGGGATACACATCCGGCGGCACGGTGTCGCTGACCTCGGACATTGAGGAAGCCCTTGCGGCAATCTGAGGTGGATATGAGCATCAAAAGCGAAATCACACGACTGCTTGACGCAAAAACCACTTTGCGGAATCGGCTCGTCTCCAAGGGTGTGGTCGTTCCATCGGACACGCTTCTGCCTGAGATGGTGGAGCTTCTGGACGATGTTCCGGGCGGCACTCCTGTTTCTCAGGTGACAGTCATGAACTCCGTAGGCACGGAAATCACAGTGATTTCTCCATCCGGCAGCAAGAGCATCGCCGCAGGAGCAAGTGCGACAGTTCAGTCCACGGTCGATGGCTTGATCGCCGTCAGCATGGGGCGGTATTATGCCTATCCGCAGTCCGGCGGTACGGTGTTATACACGTCCGGTAATATCCGGAACGGGCAGATTTTCTTTATCAAGGTCACGGCGGAAGCCTGTACCGTTGTTACCAGTACCAGAGCGTTTATGTAACAGAATTGGAGGTGAGGATACCATATGGCTGACAATTTCGGCTTAAAAATCGGCCTTGAGGGCGAAAAGGAGTTTAAGAAAGCACTCGCGGATATCAACCAGTCCTTCAAGGTGCTCGGCTCGGAGATGAAGCTGGTATCCTCCGAGTTTGAAAAAAACGACAATTCCGTAGAGGCGCTCACCGCACGGTCTGAGGTGCTGAACAAGCAGATCGATGCCCAGAAGCAGAAAATTGAAACGCTCCGTGCCGCTCTTGCGAACGCCTCCGAGTCCTTTGGAGAAACAGACCGCCGCACCCAAAGCTGGCAGATTCAGCTGAACAACGCCGAAGCCGCGCTCAACGATATGGTGCGTGAGCTGAACGCAAACAACGACGCGCTCTCCGAAGCCAATGACGGCTATACGGACGCGGAAAAATCCGTGTCCAAAATGTCGGACGAAATGGATGACGCCACGAAGAATGCCGGTGATATGGGCGGTCAAATCGACGATGCAGGCGAAAAAGCAGAGAAATCCGGCGGCAAGTTTGAAAAGCTGGGCGGCGTTCTCAAGGGGATCGGCACGGCGATGGGCGCGGTTGCCGCCGCTGCCGGAGCTGCCGCCGTCAAGCTGGGCAAAGAGGTCATCGCAGCCTATGCGGATTATGAGCAGCTCGTGGGCGGTGTGGACACGCTGTTCAAAGATAATTCCAAGGAGCTGCAGTCCTACGCAGCAAACGCCTACAAAACAGCAGGACTTTCCGCAAACGAGTACATGGAGACGGTCACGTCTTTCTCCGCAAGCCTGATTCAATCTCTCGGCGGCGATACCGAAAAGGCTGTCAAGTACGCGGATATGGCAATCACGGATATGTCCGATAACGCCAACAAAATGGGTACGGATATGTCCATGATCCAGTCGGCGTACCAGGGCTTTGCCAAGCAGAACTACACGATGCTGGACAACCTGAAGCTCGGCTACGGCGGCACAAAGTCCGAAATGGAACGGCTGCTTGCCGACGCAGAGGCGATCTCCGGCATCCACTATGACCTCGAATCTTATGCGGATATTGTGGACGCCATCCATGTCATTCAGACGAGCATGGACATCACCGGCACGACCGCAAAGGAAGCGGAACATACCATCTCCGGCTCCATTAACGCATTGCAGGCGGCGGGAAGAAATCTGCTGGTCGGCTTCGGCAATGCGAACGCGGACATGGAACAGCTTTGTGGAAACATGGCAGATGCGCTGAAAAATGTGATCTCCAACATCACACCTGTCATTGAGAATATCGTAAAGGCGCTGCCCACGGCAACTGGAGCATTACTGGACGCCATTGCGCAACTGCTGCCCACGTTGCTTGAGACCGTGACGGAGCTGTTCTCGCAGCTGCTCACTACGATCCTCGAACTGCTTCCGCAGCTGATTCCCGCGGCGGTGCAGGCAGTTATGACCATCGCACAGGCAATCATCGACAACCTTCCGCTGCTCATTGACGCGGCAACGCAGATGATTGTATCTCTGGTACAGGGCCTTGCGGACGCGCTTCCGCAGCTGATTCCTGCCGCCGTAGAAGCGGTCACGACCATTGTGCAGGTACTCATCGACAATCTGCCGCTTCTGCTTGATGCGGCGCTGCAACTGATTCTCAGCCTGGCGCAGGGACTGCTCGATGCTCTGCCGCAGCTCATTGAATCGCTTCCCGCCATCATCACGGGTATTGTGGATTTTCTCATTTCAGGCATTCCGCAGATCATAGAGACGGGCATTCAGCTTCTGACCGCACTGGTGGAAGCCCTGCCGGACATCATTGCCGCCATCGTGGAAGTACTGCCGCAGATCATTGACGGTATCGTCACGGCGCTCTTGGAGGGACTGCCGCTCATCGTGCAGGCGGGAATTGATCTGCTTGTGTCTCTGGTGCAGAATCTCCCGGAAATCATTGAAACCATTGTCGCGGCGCTGCCGGAAATCATCACCGCCATTGTGGATGCGCTGCTTGCGTCCATCCCACAGCTCATTGAGACAGGTGTGATGCTGTTTATCTCCCTGATAGAAAATCTGCCCACCATCATTCTGGAAATCGTCAAGGCAGTTCCGCAGATCATCGAAGGCATCGTGACCGCCTTTACAGAATCGATCCCGGAAATCGTAGAGGTTGGTGAAAATCTGGTGCGCGGCTTGTGGAAGGGCATTCAGTCCCTCGCTTCCTGGCTGTGGGATAAGGTCAGCGGATGGATCTCCTCCATCTGGGACGGCATCTGCGACTTCTTCGGCATCCATTCTCCCTCCAAAGAGATGGGGTGGATCGGTGAAATGCTGGTGGAGGGTCTTGCCGGTTCACTTGACAAAAACGGCAAGGATGCAGTTCGTTCGGCAGAACATCTGGCAGACGGCATTTCTTCCGTTATGCAGGATATGACAGCGGATATCGGGGCGGCGATTCCGTCTCGCATCGATATGAACACCACGCTTTCCGGGGTTTCCGATATCGGTCGAGCGTCCGCTGGGCAGGCATTTAACGTTACGATTCCGCTGACCATTGACGGCACGACCCTTGCGCGGATTCTGGCAGAGATCCAATGGACGCAGAATGCCGCCTTTGTGCGGAATTTGGGCATGGCATAAGGAGGAACCCAAATGATTGAAATCTACAACAGCGCGGGAGTGCTGCAATGCAGCTTTCCGAGTGTCCTGTCCGCATCCCTCTGCGACAAGCTGTCCGGGGAGCGGACGCTTTCTTTTTCCGTCCTTACTTCCCGGTCGCAACCACTTCGGGTCGGTATGACCACGAAGCTGGACGGTCAGTTTTACAACATCGTCCGTGTATCCAAGAAGATCACGGGCGGCTTTCCGGTCACGACGGCGCAGTGTGAACACATCACCTACATGCTGAACGAGGAGCAATACAACCTCGTGACCTTTGTCTTTGAAGGTACTCCGGCAGACGGCATGGTGCAGCTGCTGTCCGGTACGCCCTTCACAGTTGGCATAATCGAAGCAACCGAGCGCGTGGAATGCGCGTTCACAGACCAAAGTCCTCTCAGTCGACGCAGTGCGCTCATGCGTTTCATTGACGCCTGCGGCTGCGAGGTGGAGTACGACGGGTACAAGATCAACCTGCGCAGGCATCGCGGGAGCGTAAATAAAAAGCATCTAATGGACGGTGAGAATGTGACCGATCTGGCCGTGACCATTGACAGCCGGGAGAACACGCAGTCTTACGAAATTTCTCTCTTCAAAATGACCGACTTGCAGGCGGGTGACGAGGTGAACATCACCTATACGCCGATGGGCGTGAATGTGGACACGCGCATCATCAGCATCGAGTACGACCCCTTTTACCGCTACACCGTGCGGGTGGAGGTCGGCGATTATGTGCCGAACCTGCTTGCATCCACCGCAACACAGTTAGATCGGGTGCGGCAGGAGTTCAAGGCTGCGGACGGCAAGCTGCTTTCCAGCATCCAAACCGTGGACGGGAATCTCTCCACGCTTTCGCAGACCGTGAGCGGTTTTAATACGCGCATTGAAAACGCCGAGGGCGCGGTATCCACGCTGTCCCAGACGGTCGGCGGCTTTAATACGCGAATTGAAAACGCGGAAGGGTCCGTTTCTACCCTGACGCAGACCGTGAACAGCTTCAAAAACCGCATCGAGACGGCAGAGGGCAACATCACCTCGGTCACGCAGACGGCAAACAAAATCAACTGGCTGGTGAAATCCGGCACATCCGCCTCTGATTTCACCATGACCGACCGGGCCGTCAAGCTGGTGGCGGACAAAATCGACTTCTCCGGCTATGTGACTGTCTCTGCCCTCGGCACGGCAGGCAAGACCACCATCAACGGCGCGAATATCACAACCGGCACCATCCATGCCGACCGCATCGACACCTCTACGCTGAAGGTCAAGACCATCTACTCTCAGTCCGGCAAGGTCAGTTTGAAGGAATATACCAGCACCACTATGTACATCGGCGGCGACGGAACCTGGAACTACGACTACACCTACATTTTCGCCGGAACGCAGATCAAGCTTGCTTCGTGGGACGGCGTTGGTACCCATGCACTGGTCATTGACACGAAAAACCACTGCGTCCGACCGGCTACTATTGTTGACTGGGATCTCGGAAACATCTCCTACACCTTCGGAAACGTCTGGTGCGAGAAGATCACAATCCGCAACGGAAACAACGATGGGTACATCGGCTTTAACGGCGGCACCTTTGAGATCGTGGCAAACGGCGCGGCGGTCAACCGTCTCGGCTCGTCCGTCTACTATTGGGATACCGGATACATCAGCAAACTGTACCTGAACAGCTCCTGTTATCTGGACGCGTTCGGCAGTTCGCTGCGGGTAAACGGTACCGTTATCGGCGGGTCCGATCCCAACATGGCCGGAGCAGAGGTCAAAATGGGCGGCAGCACCAGCTATTACATCACGGCAAGCACATCCCGTGAGCTGAAGCCGTCCTCAAGCAGTACCTCGTACCCCTTTTACCTCGGTACGGCAAGCCTTTACTGGCACTACGCCTATCTCGGTTCTGTACAGGTAAAAATCGGCTCAGGTACAAGCTCGAAAATCGGTTTCTTTGCCGGAACGCCCATCGCACGGCAGACGCTCAGCACCTATTCGCAGAATATGAGTTATTCGGCGGCGACCTCATCCAACTATCTGAAAATTCTGAACAACCTGGTCGGCATTCTTGTGAAATACGGGCTGATCGGCACTTAAGGAGGAAAACGCACATGAAAGTACAACTGAAAGAAATCGTTCTGGCGGTTCCGGCGCTGTCCAAGCTGTCAGCCGGAGATCTGCAGCTTCGTCTTGCCTACAAGCTCAAGCGCATGATTCCCGTCTTGCAGAAGGAGGCGGATTTCTTTGCCGAACAGCGGCAGAAGATCTTTGAAAAGTACGGCACGGCAAAGGAGGATGGCAGCTTTGATTTTGCCGCAGAGAACGAGCCGAAAGCCGCCGCCGAACTGGAAGAACTGTTAGCAATGGAGGTCACGCCGGAGGTGGAAGCTATCGACATTCCCATTACGGAAAACCTGCTGTTATCCGCAAACGACATCGGGCTGCTGATGCCGTTTGTTCATTTTACAGAGGAATAAGGAGGAAACGAATATGAAACAGATTTGGAATGGCATTCAGGTCGCGTTCACCGCCCTGGGCGGCTTTCTCGGCTGGTTTCTCGGCGGGGTGGACGGATTTCTGTATGCCCTGATTGCCTTTGCGGTGATCGACTACATCACCGGCGTTCTGTGCGCCATCTCGGACAAGAATCTTTCCAGTGCGGTGGGTTTCAAGGGTATCTGCCGGAAGGTGCTGATTTTCACCCTTGTGGGCATTGGAAACATTCTGGATGTCTATGTGCTCGGTGGAACGGGGGTTCTTCGGACGGCGGTGATTTTCTTCTACCTTTCCAATGAGGGCGTGAGCCTGTTGGAAAACGCCGCGCACCTGGGACTGCCGATCCCCGAAAAGCTGAAAGCAGTCCTGGAGCAGCTGCATGACCGCGCTACCGATGAAAAGGACGGTGAAGAGTAATGGCTTACACGAACAGCCCTCTGGTATCCTACACCAAGCTCAGCCCGAACCACTCCGGGCAGCGCACCCACAGCATTGACCGCATCACGCCCCACTGCGTGGTGGGTCAGTGCAGCGTGGAAACACTGGGAAATGTATTCCTGCCGACATCCCGTCAGGCAAGCTCCAACTATGGCATTGGCGTGGATGGCAGAGTCGGGATGTATGTAGAGGAGAAGAATCGCTCCTGGTGCTCATCCTCCGCTGCCAATGACCAGAGAGCCGTGACCATTGAGTGCGCTTCGGACAGCAAAGCGCCGTATGCGTTCAAGGATGTGGTGTACCAGCGGCTCATTGAGCTTTGCGCCGACATCTGCAAGCGCAACGGCAAGACGAAACTACTCTGGCTGGGCGATAAGTCCAAGACGCTCAATTATAGTCCAAAACAGGGCGAGATGGTGCTGACTGTCCATAGATGGTTTGCGAACAAATCCTGCCCTGGCGATTGGATGTATGCCCGCATGGGCGATCTGGCAGAGAAGGTCACGGCGGCTCTCGGCGGTGAGGCGAAGCCGGTTGAACCTGTCAATCCCACCGAGGCTATCAAGGTTGGAGACCTTGTGACCATCACGGGCAGCACCTATTACAACGGCAAATCCATCCCCGACTGGGTGAAGAAACTCCGCTGGAATGTGGTCGAGGTCAGCGGTGACCGCGCGGTCATCAACAAGGATGAATCCGGCAAGTACGCCATTATGTCGCCAGTCAAGACCTCTGCACTTGCCGTGGCAGGGACAAATGCCGCCGACTACCGCATCCACACCGTGGTGCATGGCGATACCCTCTGGGCAATCGCCAAGAAGCATCTCGGCAACGGCAGCCGCTATAAGGAGATCGTCAGCCTGAACGGGCTGAAAAGCAATGTCATCTACAGCGGTATGAAGCTGAAAATCCCTAACTGATATGAAGCCCATCGAGGATTTTTTCTTCGGTGGGCTTTATTTTTTTGCCTGTTTTTTCCGAAATGCCATCCTCATGTTCATGGGATAGTGAGGAGGTGGTTCGCACATGACAGACCATCAGAAAACAAAGGTAGTCGAAATGAGAAAAGCCGGATGCGGCTATTCTGAAATATCCAAAGCCCTGTCCGTTTCAAGAGACACCGTTAAGACCTTCTGCCGCCGAAACAACATCACGGTCGACAGCACTGAAGTGCCGAAAGAGACGGCGGGAATCTGCCCGGAATGCGGAAAGCCGATAACGCAAGTATCCGGCAGAAAGCCAAAGCGTTTCTGTTCGCCGGAGTGTCGGCAGAAATGGTGGAACGCTCACCCGGAGCGTATAGAACAGAAAGCGGTGTATGAATATGTTTGCCCCAACTGCGGTCAGTCCTTTACCGCCTACGGAAACAATCATAGAAAATACTGCTCCCATGAATGCTATGTGGCAGCAAGGTTCAAAGGCGGTGAAGCCCGTGACTAAAGAGCAGATGACAGCAGAAATAAAATATCAGGCAAGCATCGTTCCATTCCGAATTATGCTGAAAAACGGGCAGATTTCCACGGATGACTATCGTGTGATAGACACAATACTCACCGAAAAATACCGCCCTATTTTCGTTCAATATATTTCTCCGAATTGACTGGATATATTTCAAAATCAGAGTTAATATGTCCGATACCAAAGGAGGGATACAATGGGAAAGACAATCGTAAACATTGCCCCTGCCGCAGCAGAGACCCCTTGTACAAAACGTGTGGCGGCCTATGCCAGAGTTTCCTGCGGCAAGGACACCATGCTGCATTCCTTGGCGGCACAAATCGATTATTACCGTGACTACATCATTCGGAATCCCGAATGGCGGTTTGCCGGGGTCTATGCTGACGAAGCAAAAACGGGCACCAAGGACAACCGTGAACAGTTTCAGCTTCTTTTGACCGAATGTAGAAGCGGTAATGTCGATATGATTATTACCAAGAGCATATCTCGGTTAGCAAGGAACACGGTTACGCTTCTTGAAACCGTGCGTGAACTCAAAAGCCTCGGTGTTGATGTTTTCTTTGAAGAACAGAACATCTACACATTGAGCGCCGAGGGTGAAGTGATGCTGACGCTCCTCGCTTCCTTCGCCCAGGCAGAGAGCCTTTCATGCAGTGATAACTGCAAGTGGCGAATCCGCAAGGGCTTTGAGGAAGGACGGGCTTCAACCTGCACCATGCTCGGATACCGTTTGGTAAATGGTGAGATCACGCTCATCGAAGATGAAGCCAAAATCGCAAAACGAATATTCGATTTATACCTTGCTGGATATGGGCTTCAGAAAATCGCCAACACACTGAATGAAGAAGGACTGTACAGTATCTTCGGAAACGAATGGCATCCGACAACCCTGCGGAAAGTCCTCACAAACGAGAAGTATTGCGGTGATTTATTACTTCAAAAGGTATATTGCGAAAACCACCTCACGAAGAGAATAGTCCCCAATAACGGAGAGCTTCCGCAGTATTTTGTTGAAGACGATCACCCGGCTGTGGTCAGCAGAGAAACCTTCGCCGCAGTCCAGAAGGAGCTTAAACGCCGAGCGGAAGAAAAAACACCGACTGTCGGTTCGACAAGCGTCTTTACAGGAAAAATCCGATGCTCATGCTGCGGGAAAAATTACCGCAGGAAAACGACACAATACAATATCGTCTGGTGCTGTTCGACCTACAATTCAAAAGGAAAGAAATACTGCCCGGAATCAAAGGTCATCCCGGAGGAAACTCTGAAACGGGCAGCGGCTGGCATATTGAAAACGGATAGTTTTTCGGGCGAGGAGTTTGAAAGGCAGATTTGCACGATAGAGGCTCATCCGGGCAATCTGCTCCGCTTCATTTTTATAGACGGTTCGGCTACAGACTATGTGTGGAAAGACCGTTCACGCTCCGAAAGTTGGACGGATGAAATGAAAGCCGCCGCTGCGAAAAAGGCAAAGGAAAGGTACGCAAGTCATGACAAATAAGAAAGTAAAAAAGATAGAGGCAACTAAGCCTACGCTGTCTGCACAGTATTCGACCTTCACTCGGAAACGAAAGGTCGCAGCCTATGCCCGTGTCTCAACGGCAAAGGAAGAACAGGAAAACTCCTTTGATGCGCAAGTCAGCTATTACACGCAGAAAATTCAGGCAAATCCAGAATGGGTCTTTGTCGAGGTATATTCCGATGAGGGCATTACCGGCACAAACACAAAAAAGCGTGAGGGCTTTAACAGAATGATTGAAGATGCCCTTGCCGGGAAAATCGATCTCATTCTCACCAAGTCCGTCAGCCGCTTCGCACGAAACACGGTCGACAGTCTGGTCACCATTCGACAGCTTAAGGAAAAGGGTGTGGAGGTTTTCTTCGAGAAGGAGAACATTTACACTCTCGATGCCAAGGGCGAATTGTTGCTTACGATCATGTCCTCGCTTGCACAGGAGGAAGCAAGGTCGATTTCGGAGAACACCTCATGGGGTCGAAGAAAGTCCTTCGCAGACGGAAAGGTCAGCCTCGGCTACTCCAATTTCCTCGGTTACGACAAGGGATCCGATGGGGAGCTTGTCATCAATGAAGAACAGGCAAAAATCGTGCGGAGAATTTATGCGGAGTTCCTCGCCGGGAAAACTCCGGGCGGCATAGCGAAAGGCTTGACCGCTGACGGCATTGAAACGCCCGGTCACAAGAAGGTGTGGCAGGCTTCCACGGTTCTGAACATTCTGAAGAATGAGAAGTATTACGGGGCGGCCATACTTCAAAAACAGATAACGGTATCGTACTTGACAAAAGAGAAGCGTCCCAACACGGGCGAACTGCCCATGTACTACATTGAAAAAGACCATGAGCCTATCGTTTCCCCGGAAACCTATCAGATGGTTCAGGAAGAAATGCGCCGCAGACGGGAAGCCGGAAGCAATATGCAATGCGTATCGATTTTCTCAAGCCGAATCATCTGCGGTGACTGCGGCGGTTACTACGGCAGAAAGATATGGCATTCAAGCACTAAGTACACAGCATGGCACTGGCATTGCAATGCCAAGTTCCAGAAGCGAAAATACTGTGAAACACCGACTCTCAAAGAGGAAAGTCTGGAAGAGACCTTCGTTGAGGTGTTTAACGGGCTGATTGCCGACAAGGACGAGATCATGGAAAACTACCGTCTTTGCATCGATGCCGTTACCGATGATAGCGAATACCGCAGACAGCTTGAAGATTTGAACAACGGCTGCGGCGAAGTCCAGACGCTGATGAGAAGCCTTCTGATGACCTACAGCCGCCAGGATACCGCCGAAGATATCCATGAGAAACTCCAGGAATATGAGGAGCGGCTCGATACGATGGCTCGACTCAAGCAGGAGCTTGATTTGAAGATAGCCGCCTGCGCCGCCAAACGTGTGCAGATTACAGGCTTTCTGAATGAGCTTATGAAGCATGACGCTCCGATTGCAAAGTTCGACCCGCTCGTATGGCAGGCGGTCATCAATTACGCTACTGTCAACCGTGACTGCACGATTACCTTTACCTTCCGGGACGGGACCGAAAAGACCGTGCCAATCAAGAACGGTGTCCGCCCTTACACGAAACGCAATAAGCCGCAGGAGGTTGACGGCAATGACGGATAAGAATCTGCTTGTAATCACTCCTCACAGAAAAGAACCCGGCAAGCAACGCATCGCCGCCTATTGTCGGGTGTCGAGCCGAAGCGATGAACAACTAAACAGCTTGGCAAATCAGATTAATTTCTACCGCAGCCGATTCGAGAACGATGATACCATTGTCTTTGTCGGCCTTTATGCTGAAGAGGGACTCTCCGGCACCCAAGCGGAAAGCCGACCGCAGTTTATGAAAATGATCGAAGACTGCCGGAGCGGTCTTATAGATTGTATATGGACAAAAAGCGTATCCCGGTTCGGAAGGAACACCGTGGATACGCTTATTTACACCCGTGAGCTTCGGTCCCTGGGCATCGACGTTTTCTTCGAGAAAGAGAACATCCACTCCACCGAATCCTCCGGGGAACTTATGCTCACGCTGATGGCTGCGTTTGCCGAGTCCGAGTCAGAAACAATGTCGGAGAATATAAAATGGGGCAAGCGAAGAAGATATGAGCAAGGCATCACGGGGAGCATCACGCTCAATGGGATGTACGGCTTTCGGCAGAACAAAGGTGTCGTGACCGTTGTGGAGGATGAAGCTGAACTGGTGCGGCGAATATACAAGGACTTCATTGACGGCTATAGCTACGGCGAAATCGCCGACAGGCTTATTGCCGAAGGGGTGCCAACTCGAATGCCCGGTGCTTCCTGGGCAAAGACCACCATTCAGCACATTATCCGAAATGAAAAATACTGCGGTGACTGCCTGTTTCAGAAAGCGTTTATCGCAAACCCCATCACGCATCAGCAAGTCAGAAATAACGGAGAACTGCCGAAATATCTGGTGGAGGACTGCCTTCCGGCAATCGTGGATAAAGAGACATGGAAGCTGGCACAGGCTGTTGCGGCAAGGCATACACCGCACAAGCAGGCATCGAATGAGCGGTATCCGTTTACAGGGAAACTGTTCTGCGGAGTTTGCGGTAAGCCTTACTACTATTATCATTATATGACCACCAATAAGCAGCCCCTTGCTACGTACCGATGTATGAGCCGAAAGACGCAATCAGCGGTCGAAGTACCGGGTCAAACATATACGCCACCGCACAAGGCAACCTTCAACCTCAGTGCTTCGCCGGAACTTATGGCGTACAGAGAACGCTACTGCAAGCCGCCGAAGGAAAGACCGATGCTCTGCACAGACATCCGCATTCCGATTGACCTGCCGCAGAAGGCATTTTGCCGAGCGTGGAATCTCATCGTGGCAAAGAAGCTCCGATATCAGGCAACGCTGCGGTCAACGGTCGATAATGCCGAGGACCTCCTCGTCCGATACCGTGCCGAAGAGATGTGCCTTCTGATTGACGAGATTGGAAAAATCACCGAGTTCAGTTATCCGCTCATGCTCAAAACGCTCGACAGGGTCGTTGTAAACACCAACGGAAAGCTGTCATTCATCTTTCAGTCCGGCATAAAAATCACCGTATGATTGCTCCGAAAAACCAAGTGTGACTATGAAAATACCCTCGTTTTTTAGGGGTAAAATCATAGTCACACTTTTTCATTTTACAGATATTCCGAGCGGAATGAAACCTTCGGCAGCAACATCCTCCGTTCTGCAACGGCATCCCGGCTCGGCTCTGTTCCTCGGAAAAGTGCCGAAAATGCCGTGTTTCTGCGGTATTTGAGGGGTGGGTTCAAATGAACCTATTGATGAACCCAGTGGGTTCAAATGCAGAGGGAAAATTAAATTGTATCAACGCAGTAGTTATTATGCAGAAAACCGTTACGGTCGACTGCATCTCCAAAACGCGAAAAGCAAATCAGGGCGAAGCACCCATGTACATTGTCGAGAACAATCATCCGGCGATAATCAGCCGTGAGGTGTTCAACCGCGTACAGGAAGAATTGATCCGGAGGCAGGCACTCCGGGCAAAGTCAGATAAGACATCCATCACCGCAACCGGAAAATACTCCAAATACGCACTGACCGAGGTGCTGCAATGTGCGGAATGCGGTAGCCGATATCGGCGCGTCACTTGGACCGCGCATGGGAGAAAGAAAATCGTCTGGCGGTGCATCAGCCGTCTGGATTATGGAACGAAACACTGCAAGGACTCTATTACCGTAGAGGAAGAAGCCCTGCACGGAGCGGTTGTCCGCGTGTTAAACCGCTTTCACACAGAGGACGAGTCCACATACCTGACGCTCATGAAAGCCACCATTGGAGAAGCCATCGGCATAAATGGCGGTTCAGAGGAGATCGACCTGCTGACACGCCGCATCGACACGCTGAACAAACGGATGCTGGATCTGGTCAACGAAACCGTCGCGGCTGGAAAGGATGTGGAAAGCAGCGAAGATGAATTCAAAGGCATCTCAGATCAGATTGAACAGCTAAACCGGCGCATTGCAGCGATTCAGGAGAGCATCCACAAGGACGGTTCCCGGCAGGCGCGGCTGGAGGAGATCCAGAGCATCATTGCCAAACGCGTCGCGAACAAAACGCAGTACGACGACAGCATCGTGCGCCAGATGATCGAGTGCATCAAGGTACATAGCGACGGAAGACTGACGATCATTTTCGGCGGCGGGTATGAGATCGAGGAAACGCTATAAATACGAAGCACCTCTGTGAGAGCGTTCACTCGGTGGTTGGTATCATAATGTGATACCAACCACCGAGTGAACGGAGTGCGTAACGATTAAGGGCATGAACATTTTCGTTGCAGAAACCTTCCACGACGGTAAACTAAAAATCATCTTAGCTGCAAGCGGCCTTGCAAAGGAACGGTTTAAGCGCAGGAAACTATGGAGTTACCCTTCTTTCTCTTTCTTTATGTCATCGCGAATGCTGCTTTGAATCATATTGAGAATGGTAATCTTCTGATCCGATGGACAGTCCAGTCTCGAAATGTATGTATAAATTATCTGCGCATGGATAGCTGCAACACGTTTGGACAGTTCCACTTGTCCTTGCATGGAGTGTGGGGAATACACAATTACTTCCATAAAAATTCCTCCCGGCATGCGATATAGTTAAATACATACCAGCAAAAAGAGATTCATTCCTCAAGGACAGGGTCCTTTTCTAGCTGTTCTTCGTTTTCCTCCACGAAATCATCTTCTGTTGTGATCGTCCCAGAATGCAGCTTCGTCATTCTCAAAGTGTACCTGCATTTGCGGTTATAGGCAATGAGCATGGCTTCGGCATAGCCAAGAGAGCCTGCTCCACGCTCTTTCGCAATACGAGATAACTGCCGAACAGACATGAATCCAACTTTCTCCTTGAAGGTCTCGTCACGAAGCTGATCACCGAATGCTACCACCATTTTTGCAACACCCGCCAATATATTTCCACCAAGAGAGTCAATATCTCCCTCCCATGTACCAACGCAGAGTCGCAAAGTTCGGTCAAGCACATGGTAACCATATTTGGTGTAGATCCGCTCCAACGTGGCAACAGCGCAGATTACGCCATATGCTTTGGTCGGCCCGATAGAAAGAGAATAGGATTCCACCAGCCGCTTAATCACAAGCTGCTGTTCATTTCCCGCTTCGATATTGGCCATGAATATTTCGTAAGGCTTTAGGGGGCGCACGTGCTTCATCTGATTTGCAAAAATATCCGCTTCGTTTTGATAATCCAGACTATCATATATCATGCACCAAACGGGTGTCTCTCGTGAACCAGATACGGTGGCAACAATCTCAATAGTGTGCTGACCGTTAAAGACATAGTTGATTCCATCGCGGCGGCTTACCTTTACTGGGTTGATTTGGTTCAGATCGAAATCCTCAATGGCCTTTTCAACCTGCGCCTGTGACAGTGGCCGCTGGTACTCCTGATTGGAAACAAGGTTCTTAATCGGGATTTGTTCGAAGTGGACATTCGGTACAAATCTGCTCAGGTCTTGCATGAATGTACCTCCCGGATATCTGAGAGCATCTCGGACACTTTCTCCTGTAGTGACAGCAGCACCGCCTCAAGCCTGTGTTTCGCGTCCATGGAAACGTCATTTATATTCGCATGATTTCTGGCTCGTTCGATGGAACTGACCCACGATGGAACCGTTAGAGTCAATCCGGTGATTTCGGCATCCGGGTCGTGCTTTGGTGTAACCTTAATAGGTGGTAAAGTCTCTGGCATAGGTGTAATTGGCTGATCCTCTATATTGACGAATTCTTTTCGAGTATCGCTGTAACTGGTGAAAGGGTGCTGCAGGTCTTCCGAGCTTGTCCCAATTCGCCTGATTTCCTCCGGTGGCATTTTAGAAAGTGCCACGAGGTTCTTGTGAGATATCTTGAAAGTCCCGGAGAGGACCTTACCGGGAAGTTCAGGATCTGACCGCCCTACAGCATCTAATGCCTTACTGAAGACCGCATACTTCTGCACGGCTCCAGTGGATACATTGTATTGAGAGCTAAATTTCTGGGCTGTACGCCGAAAGGTCTCTCCGCGCTCGCTCCTGTCTCTGCGCTTATATTGATTGAAACCGTTGATATTTGGTGGATGCTTGCGCGCAACTTTCTCAAGTTCATATTGTTTGCCAATGAGGTAGCGTCTGGTTTCCTCTGTGATATTTCGGCGGCCGAGTTGGTTGCTGCAAATCCAAACAATGGCCCGTTCCCGATTCTCGAATGGCATCTCTCGCACGGCATAGGGGATGTGAAGCCGGTTGCATATCTCGTAACGGTTGTGACCGTCAATGATGATGTTATTCCATGTGATGATTGGATCCCGGCAGCCGTCTATTGAAAGATTCACTTCGAGTTGAAGATATTCATCTTTCCGCAAAGGCCGAATGAGTGCCTTGAATTCTGGATCGACCTCCAATACTGCAAACCCCTTACCCATTGATAGACGTTCACCTCTCATTTCTCTTTAAGGTTTTCATAGAGAAATAGGCCACTCTGTTTGCAACATCCACCTCGCCGCTTACACGATAGCTATATCGAAAGTCGAGAATACCAATCATATCGACTAAGATTGACATAAGCGTACTGCTGTAAAACTCAACGGAGTGCTTTGTCAGCTGAAACTGCTGCACGTTGTTGGCTGTGCCTCCGGAAAGTGGGCGGTCTGAGCCAAGTATTGCAATAAGCATTTCTTCTGGATTGACCAGAAATTGAATATATTGCGGTCTCCCCATTTTATTTAGAGTGGATTTGTGTACGCGAAAGCGCCCCCGACTCAGATCGATGGTCATGATTGCGCTGTTATCTGCACTATCCATTTTTGATCTCCTCCTGTACAGGTACTTCTGGTCGATGTGTGCCCGGAATCGGTGTAGCAGCCTCCCCAGATGCTATTGAGGATACTGTGTTATCCTTGATTCCATAAATCGCGTATCCATCAAAGATATTGATTTGCAGAGACTTCTGGTGTTCATGATAGGGCAAACCGAACTGATCCTTCCACCCGGCAGGGAAAACCGGTGTGCGAGCCGTCTTGGGCTTGCCTCCGTCCTTTGCGATACGTTGATAGATCTCTGAAGCATTCAAATCGAAAGCAATCAGATACTCGTCATTGGCATGGATGACTTTCCCAAGCAGCTTGTACCGGTAATCGATATTCCAGTCCATCAGCTCAAAAAGCTTTGCAAAAAAGAACTTGCCCGTTATCTGTCGAGGTTTCCGTTTTCCACCAGATGTGTTGCACCATGCAAATGCATCCCGCTCAAATTCGGTGCATGGCCTCAGCGCAAGGATGCGAGACTCCCGGTTGATCAGGAGCTGAACACAGTCTGCATGAGGGAACTTGTTCAGGCACGCGGCGTTGACATAGACCTTGTAGTTGTTGAACGTAATAGACGGTTCGAACGTGTGTGCAAAAAACTCCCTTCTGACCACTTGGTATCCGTCAAAATCAAAGTCATCACGAAGCTCAATCACATCGCCCGGGGCTGATATATCAATGGTCATTGGCGTGGCCGTGTCCTCTATGAAGGGAATAACGGTATCCTCATCGGCAATGCCAGACGGGAAATCCTGCGGCATTGGGAGGATAAAAGAACTCTGATTTTCTGTTTCCATTCTGTTCTCCTTTCATTCATCTCCGACAAGATCCAGTGCATCTCCGATTTGGCGCAGGCTGATGCAGAGGCAGCGGCAAAGCCGCCTGAGCTGCTCTGCGTCATACTTTTCCATAATCATATCCTGTTCAGATTCCGATAGGTCAGAAAAGCATCGGCTGACGTGATTGCCATCACGAACCACACGGTAATATACACCATCAAGATTCCGAACCGTCGGAATCTTGGATTGTTCATGCATTGCAGGCCGCTCCTTCCAACTGTTTTGAAGCGCTTAATTGCTCGTTGATGAAGCGCTGCATCTCATCAAATTTGGTGACATGCAGCTTCTCGCTGGTTTCAAAAAGCTGCCCTTCCAGCCAAAGCTTCCATGCGTCTTCGCTTTGCAATTCCAATGAAGATGCGGTAAGCCTGTGAGAATAAAAGTCGCTGCCGAATCTGTCAGCCAATTTCTTGGGAACTGCCCGAATGCGTTTTCCCGATACGGAAAGAGGAGAAAGACCGCTGTTGCCACTGCCGGGAGCGTCTGTCCCCGTCATAAGATAGGACTGGATGAAAATCGCAGGTTCGCTTAAATCAAATAAGAATACCGAATCTCCATCGCTTTCAAGGAGACTGCCATAAGCCTTAAACTTATAAGCTGTTTCCCAGCCAAGCAATTCAAACAGCGTTTCGCCAAAAGCAGAACACGGTATCTCTTTGACGTAGTATTTTCCATCGTCAGGTCTTGACCACTGTACGAACTGGCGAGAATCCTTGGAGGCGCGACGAACAGCGAGCTTCCGCAATCCTGGATGGATCAGCAGCTCAACTTTGTTGTCCTTCCCGAACTGCCTAACACAATCTGTGCTGAATTTGATTTGTTTGCTCTGGAATAAGACATATGGTCTTTTGTTCGCGTCAAAGAGAGATGCATTCGTAACTTCAAAACCGCGCAAATCAAAATCTCCAGCCGCCACCTCGAATGTAGCGTCGCCCTCCGCAGGCTGGCCGTAATATGTATCGTCCGTGTAGACACTCATAGAAGCCTGCAAATAATCGGCTGCCTTGAAGCCTGCCCACTTGGGACTGATCGTGACAAAGCCTTTCAGAATACCGGATTCAATCACCCGCAGTTCAGGCAAGATGGATTTTCCTCCGTATTTTGCATTGTTGATCATGTGTTGGACGGCGATATAGTCATCCCTTGATACGATAGCCTCGTGTTCTCCTCTGTACAGACTCTGCTGGCGTTCTCCTCTGTTTTTCTTGGACTTATGACTGATCACATCGGGAGTCCATGTCTTTCTTGTGAGAACATCGCCGCAATGTCGCTCGTTTCTCAAAATCTGGATAACTGTGTTGGATGTCCACTTGGTGTTGCCGAGAAACGTTGTCTTGCCGAGTTCCTCAAGGGTCTTGGCAATATAAGCTGAGGAATATCCGGAGAGGTACATATAGAATATGAGCTTAACGGTTGGGGCCTCATCCGGATTGATTACCAGCTTGCCGTCCGTATCGTGAGAATAACCCAGCAGCTTGGGTGTCAGCGGAAGGCCGCCATTTAGACGCTGGGCAAGAGAAACCTCCATGCTGCGACTTCGGATACGGGACTCGTTTTCTGCAATGGACGCCAAAAAGGAAAGTGGCATGGATGTGTCTTCATTCAATGAGAAGATACATTCGCTCTCAAAGAAAACGCCCACCGGATTGCGAAGTTCCGCAAGGTTCCGCACCATAGTAATGCAGTCGACTGTATTTCTGGCAAGACGCGAAACCGATTTGGTGATGATCAGGTCAATTTTTCCTGCTCTGCTGTCAGTGAGCATTTGGTTCAGCGCAACGCGGTGTTTTGTCGAAGTGCCTGAGATACCTTTGTCGGCGTAGATCTTCACAAGCGACCAATTGGGATGCTTCAAAACAAACTCCTCATAATAGTTTTTCTGAAGCTCATAAGACGTTTCCTGCCCCAGATTATCTGTGGAAACTCGGACATAGACTGCAACACGCTGATGAACGTCGGCATCATAGAAATCAACCTGTTTCCTTGCAGGATAGATGACATCCGGTTCTCGTCGATTGGAGTATCGCTTATGTACTTTCTCGCGTTCTGCTTGATCGGCTGCTTTTTTGGTTGATTTACTCATGGAGTGCACCTCTCACGTCCAGCTCATCATCAGGCAGGATCTTCCAGTCTGGAGCTGGGAGAAAACAAGGCTCTCGAAGATCGTCGCGATAATACGATGCCAAAGTGTATAGATCTTCTGATATGAAGTAAATGCCAACGGGAGGCTTTCGCGCAGCGAGCATTCTTGCGCAAATCGTTACTTCCCGGACATCTCTGGATACATTGCTGACCTTTTGTGTGATTATGAGATTGACTTTTCCCTCATCACAGTCAGACAGAAGCTCAGTCCATGCCGATGATTTCTCCATATAAGGTGCGGTCGACCCATTATCAATATAGAAGCCCACAAACTTCCATAGAGGGTACTGCGCCAACGTAGCACGAAAGACCTCTTTGTTACGCTCGAGATATTCCTCGTCCCCATATTTCGTCTGATTAAAAAAGCGAATATACACTGCAACCTTGAACGGAATCTTAGGGCTAGGTGTCTCATGGCGGATGCTTTTTAACCACTGCCTGTGTTGCTCTACAAGTGGAGAAACAAAGCTTTCTCCCAGACACAGGTCAAAAGAGGAATATTCAGTCTCTTCGCGTCCTTGTTCGGTGCCTAATGGCAGCAGCTCCGTGTTTTCCATGTTTTCCTCCGGTATTGGGGTCAGCCCTTTTGGATGAATTATAGGGAAAACGCTTAAAAATAAGAAGATACCATAGGTCAACATCCTGACCTATGGTATGTAAATGGCAAAAAAATTATCGGATTGGTCAACCAACCCGATAATCAATCCATGTTCTGCTTCTTGTGCATGGAGGCCTTTACCTCACGGACGATGTTCAAAATAGCTTCCATCTCACTGGCTGAGCAGTCTTCGAGAAGTTCGGCAAATTCTCCTTGATAAATCGTCTTCACCTCCGGTACATCTGCGCGGAGCAAATGATCCGCAGATACCTGAAGTGCTTCTGCTACTTTAACGAAAGTCTCGAGCTGCATTCTCGTTTTTCCGCGTTCGATGTTGCTGATCAACGGCAGTGACACAGATGCCTTGACCGCCAAATCTGCCTGACTCATTCCTTTACCGGTTCGAACCGCCTTGATGCGTGAGCCGATCAGCGCCAAATCCGATTGTTCATACATGATCAGCTCACCTCCTCCTTGCCGGATATAATCTGCTAACTATAATTTAAATTAGTATATATCATGCGAAGATTGGATTTATATAATCGTTCCGCTATAAAATAGCGATTTCAATATAATTGGGTTGCCAAAATTTTTAGGAGGTATCCTTATGCAACTCAATTACATTGTCCTTGGCCAAAGAATCCAGAAAATCAGAAAGAGCAAGCACATCTCTCAGGCAGTGCTGTCTGCTATGATCGACAAGTCCGCCGGTTACATCAGCTACCTTGAATGCGGAACAAAAGTCATGAGTCTCGAAACCTTTGTCAGTATCGCAAATGCACTGGAGGTGTCGACTGATACGCTCCTGAGCAGGCAACTCACCAGTGTGACGGAGATGTCCAACATCGAAGCACAAAGGATCTTCGCAAACTGCTCTCCGTATGAAACCTATGTTCTGCTGGATGTGCTGAAAGCAGCCAAAGAAGCTCTTCGCTCGCATCAACATCTTCTCCCCAAGGGCGAGTGGTAATCATTTTACCAACTGAATATCAAATAGCAACAGACCACAGGTTAAGAGATTGACCTGTGGTCTGTTGTGTACAAAAACGATTATATTTTCGCCAAAAACAACTACGTTTTTGGCTTTTGCGAGATTTCTTTATTCTATGATGGTATAATCCAATTTAGTCCGAATGGATGGCAAAGCATCGTCAATTCACGCGTCCTCGAAGAATGTCAATCAGAGATGGAGAAAACGAGAGGTGTTGCGCATGTGCGTAAAAGTAGAACCCACATATTACCGACTGGAGCTGGACGATTATTCTGCCGCTGTCTTTACCAGCTTCGGAAAATACTATTACGGTACGTTGGAGAATCTTCGCTGCTTTTTCGGAGAACTCGCACATGATGAGAAATTAAAGAAGCAATTCAAGGAGTTGCTATTTACATTCCAAGCCTTCGAAGAAGGACATCAGGATCTCAGCCATTCTATCGCATACAGGAAGGTACCATTCCTAGTCCCTGCGCAGTTACTCCACAGGGAACCCGTCACTTTGGAAAACTACAAATGGACGCATACCAACACATGGGACAAACCTTATTATATGCGCTGCGACAAAGTCAAATCCGAACATCTCTGGCTTGCCTGTGACGGGGAATACTGCCGTGCGACCAAAGCTATGTTTTCAAGACTACAGTATACCGGAACGATCGGCAGGTGGAATCATGTCGGAACAATGCTTTGGGGATTCCCGTGTATTCTCACCGGAAACCCATTCAGCTTCTGGAATCGATTAGCGGAACCGGAAAAGCAGTTCAAGACCAAAGAGGACGCTAAGCGAGATTGGGAGCGGTTCCCCGAGAATCCGGACCCCGACTATTCGGAGTTTTGCAATGACATCTTTGGAGATGGCTGATGTTTAGGAGGGCACCATGATAGAAGAACGCTGGACGAAATCGAAAATAAGCGATATTGCAAAACATCTGGCGATACAAGAATCGCGGAACAAGGATGTGCATGTCTGCAGATGCACGTTTCACTTTGGTACTTCGTTTCGCCCAGCTACAAAGGACGAGATCATAAAGAACACATGCAAAAAGCATTTACGACACCATACCGGGAAAGGGGTAAAGTCCCTGCGGAGGCGTATCACATGGGCAAATGGCTTGGCTACACGGTAGAGCTGTGCTTTGATGGTCAATGGTTCAATATCGACCAGTGGCACCGATCTGCAAGTGGAAAACTCAAACACCGCTATCTACATACCACGCCTGAGCGGGATATTCTTTCCAGCCCATATGATGAATTAGCGCTTCTTAAAAAGCGGATCAGCTTTTCGGATTTGGCGGCTTCGACGCAGGACATCATTTGTGCGGAAAATCCGGCATTCGAGCGCAGCTCGTTTGGCGCGTGGGATTTCTTCATTTGGGGAAGTCTTGCTGATTTAGAGGCGTTGCTTCAAAAGCCGGTTAAAAATGAAGACGATAAATGTATTTCAAAGACCTTATTGAAAGAGCTAGTCTTCAAAATTCAAGACCAGATCAGCTTTTTTCAGCAGACTATCCCGCATTGGATAAACAACTGGTCACCGGAAACGTCAGTCAGAATTATTATCTGTGAATTGTGATTTTATAGGTTGCTATTTCCCCAAAAGTGTGGTAAATGTTTGTGCTGCGAAGAAGGAGGTGGAACACCATGATTTATGTCATGTCAGATATCCATGGGCAGAAGCGGCGCTTTGATTCCGTCATGAAGCAAATCAACCTGCAGCCTGAGGACACGCTCTATGTCCTTGGAGATGTGATAGACCGCAACCCCGACGGCATCAAGCTCTTACGCCAGATCATGGCGATGCCAAATGTCAAAATGCTTCTGGGCAACCACGAACTTATGATGATGAACGCACTTTACTACCCGCCCCCAGAAGATGAGGAATGGCCGGAATATTACTATGAGCGCAAACAAACTCTGGGGGATCGAAACGGCGGTCAGATCACGCACAACTACCTGAAGCGCATAAAGAAAGCCACTCGCCAAGAGATTTTCGAATACCTGGACAAGCTGCCAGTCAATGTGGAGCTGACAGTAAACGACAGGCAATATATCCTGACACACGCGGCACCTGTGGACTTATACGAAAGCTGCGGCTGGAAATATAAAAGTGCGCGTGATTTCACTGTCTGGATGCGGTTTGAGAGATTCCCCGTTCTGGAGGGCCGGATAGTCATCTTTGGGCATACACCGACCCACCATTTCCAGTACGATAACCCTATGGCAATATGGGATGCAAAGAGCTGGATCGGAATCGACTGCGGTTGTATGCTCCCCGAAACAGGCGATCCGTGGTCAGGTGTCCTCGGAAGACTGGCTTGTCTCCGTTTGGATGATATGCAGGTATTCTATTCTGAGGAACCACAATACGGCAATTCTGAAGAAGCAGAAATGCAGCACGATGGATAGCAGTAAGCAAGGAGAGCTAGCTTTGAGTCAGATGAACAGTTCAAAAGATAACGGAGGATTATAGCATGAGAAAACTACCGACAGTTTCTGAAATGGAGCATATCACGTCCAAAGAGTTTGGAGAGAACATGGACGCCATTCTGGAACGAGTGTCAAAAGAGAATATTGCCCTGATCATCGACCATGAGGACAAGTCCTACGTTTTGTGTCCTGCCAGATGGTTTGAAGGCCCAGAGCTGACGCAACTGGAGGTCATGGTCAAAAACGCTGTGCGGTATGTTTCCGAGGTCGACGATTCCAATCTTGCGGAAACAGCCCGGACCGTGAAGGAGCTTGCGCCGATCTTATCTCCGGCGTGCATTACCACGCTTCTCAAAATCATCATGGGCAAGATCTCCGATGGCTGCGGCGGCGCGTGGTGCGAGATGAAACAGGCTTTGGAAGATGTCCTAGCAATGACAAACAAGGAGAGTGAAACGCAATGATTTACTATATTGCAGATATGCACTTCGGTCATGAAAATGTCATTCACTTCGACGACCGCCCTTTTGCGGACACAGAGCAGATGGACGAGGTGCTGATTCAAAGCTGGAATGAGCGGGTCACAGCGGATGACACCGTCTATGTGCTGGGCGATGCGTTCTGGAAAAACGAAGAAAACAGCATCCGGATCATGCAGCAGCTCAACGGACATAAGCACCTGATTCAAGGCAACCATGACCGTGTGAAAGGAAAGCTTCGTCCTTACTGGGAAAGCATCGAGCAGCACGCAGAGATCAACGATGAAAATCGGTTGGTGATTCTGAGCCATTACCCGATTCTGTTTTATAAGAACCAGCATTATGGCGCAGTTATGCTGTACGGGCATGTACATAATACGCGCGAATGGTCGCTTGTAGAGAAGTGGAAGAACGAACAATGGACGATGGGCATTCCAAGCAGACTGATCAATGTCGGCTGCATGATGGCTTACATGAACTACACGCCGCGGACGCTGGATGAGCTGTTGGAGGCGAACCCGCAGCCCATGATCAAAAGAATCCGGAAGGATGGAACCAACGCAGGAGAAAACAGCAATGGAGAATTATGAAAAGCTCATAGCAGAGATTGACGAGGTTGTAAAACGGATCAAAGGGTTATATGACCTTGCCTACACGCAGTACTCCCATGCCGTCGACGAAGTGATCTCAGGCCGCCTTACCGACGAAAAACAGATCGAGCATATTCTCGACGGCATCATTGACTTTGGAGATGATCTCCGATTCTTGGAGCTCTCCAAGAGACTGTGCCGCTGAATATCCGCAGCTTGTTGGAAGTTTCGTTCATATGTACAGAGCGCTGTTTGAGGAAAAGGAGGACGAAGATGGAATTGGTGACGATTGAGGTCAAGCTCCCAAAAGAAGTTTATGACAGCGCTTCGGAAATTCTGGCAAAGCAGGGCTTAACCATGGAAGATGCGTTGATTCTCTTTTTGAAGGAAACGGTCAGGCTTGGGAGGATTCCCTTTGATTATACGGAGGCAGACCTTGAGGAAGCGCGAAGATGGGAGAGAATCGTAAACGATGACGTACAGGATACTGAAGGTGAAGAAACGTGCATGGTAAATTGACGCAGCCAAAAATAGATGGGTATATCAGCTGGCTCCGGCGAAATGACCACTTTGGTATGACAAGCTGTATCTACGACGACAAAAGTCAGAAACTGCTTGATGAATTGTTTGCCCTGTTGGAGCAGATCGCACCGGAATCCCCGAACGGTGTCAGAACGCTCTGGCTTCGTGCGGAAAGAGGACCAATCGAGGATTTCGGCAATGCAGCGGAGGAAATCGAGGAAGGCAACTATGATTCGGAAGAAGAATTTATAGATGCATGGAAAAGCTGGTTCCCAGAGGACGTCAAATGGTATCATTTCCAAGCCGCCGAGGACAAAGCGGAAGGATACCGTGCTGTCGCGGTTCGTCACAGCTATGTGATCGTTCAGGACAAGCGCAGAGAACCAGCAGGATGGCCCTGCGAAATTTCTGAGTTTGTCCAGTGGCTTGTCGACGGTGTCAGGAGCTGCATTGAAATGCTGAAAGCCGGGACGTATAACGATGTTGTCCGTGAAAATCTGCCGCCCCAGCATCGAACCGGAACAATCCGACGCAGGGATTTTTGGAATGTCTGGCCGGATGCAAGAGTCGACTTCTTCAAGGATATCTCGCCTGCGGATGTTGCGGAGTTCATTGAAAGGGCCTCCGCACAGGAAGAAAATTATGCTGCAATGAAAGACCGCTTACAAGCTATGACAGCCAATGATTTTTTCCGCTTTTGTGCCATGGGCTACGCGGAGAACAAGTATGATGGCTGCGGAAAAACGCCGAAAGAGCAGTACGTGCTCCATGCCGACGGCCGGGACGAGGGATTGCAGGATATCGATGCGGACAGCCCTGAGGCGTTTCATGCATGGCTCCACGATAGAGACCGGTGCGGCGGACATCCGTGGGAGGTCTGCCGCGGCGGAAACTCCACGCATGTCGATCTGCGGGTATTGGAGGATGGCCGCGGTTATTTTCTGTATCTGGCAGGAGCAGCGTGGAACCGAACGATGGAAACCGTCAAATTCTATCTTGCCCTGACGAGAGCAAATATCCCCGTTTATCTGGCCGAAGCAAAGATGCTGGCTGACCGGCTGGCGGAAGAAGAAAAGATCGGAATTGTGCCGGAGGGTGTTCTGCCCGCCTACTGCGGGAGCTGGTTTCCAAATGAACACATCATCGACTACATGAATTTGCCCAGTGAGGATCGAGAAAAATTTCTGCCATTTTGTACATGGTATGAGGAAAGGCCTGCGGTTCTTGTTCATGACGAAGGTAGCGCTTGCACATGAGAGGCGGATACGAGGGCTACTAAAGAGATATGGTTGCAATTGCAAAGTTTTATACCAAATTGTACCGCATATTCCGATTGAGATAGGTCATGGTTTTCACAAATGCGTTCAAGGTTAGAATTGCAATCTGTATTATTGACTTTTTTAGATGGAGCAATTATCATAATATTACGATAAAATAGGGTTAGTATATGCAAAAGAGGAGGGGAATATTGGATGGGAAATTACTCTCCATTGAGGTACCCCGGTGGAAAATCTGCGTTGTACCCTGCTATTTCTGGTATTATTAAATCGAATAAAATGGATCATTGCATATACGTTGAACCTTTTGCTGGTGGTGCAAATATTGCATGGAGTCTCCTTATTGATGGAGTGGTAGATTTTATCATCATCAATGATGCTGATAGGGCTGTCTATTCGTTCTGGCGCGCCATTACAGAATCTACGCATTGGTTTATCGAAAAAGTCGAAAGCGTTCCTGTTACAGTTGAGGAATGGCACAAGCAAAGGGCAATTCTCCAAGGGGCGAAAAGATACAGCAAGGAACTTGGATTTGCTATGTTTTTTTTGAATCGAACCAATCGCTCAGGTATTTTAGATGCAGGCCCTATTGGCGGCTATGATCAGTCCGGAACATATAAAATTGATTGTCGTTTTAATAAGGAGGTGTTGATCAAAAAAATTTCAAAAATTGCGGAGTGTAAAAACAGTGTAAGGATATATAATCAAGATATTTCGGCTTTTTTAAGAAGATTTCTTCCTCGTTGGAAGAATAGTGGAGAAATGTTTATATACTTTGATCCTCCTTATTATGAAAAGGGACGCCGTTTGTATATGAACTATTTCTCAAGCGAGGATCACGAGAAATTGCGAAATGCAGTTTCGCTGCTGGACTGTAAATGGATTATGACTTATGACGATAATGAAAAGATTGATGAATTATATAAAAATTATCACAGATGCCGCTTTTCAATAAACTATAGTTTGGCTAATAAAAAAAGGGGTGGGGAGCTAATGATTTTTAAAGATTCATCTTGCATTCCGTGTATTGAAACCATCAGTGAGATGCCTAGATCGATTTCTTTTGATAGCAGAAGTATAAATTGGGAGGAAAAATAATGGATGCTTGTAGATTTTGCAGTATAGCAAATGGAGGCGAATTTTTAAAAAAGCCAGAAAATACGAAGATTGCAGAGAACAAGGCGTATTTCGCAATCTCATCTGTTGGCGCTTTAGTCGAGGGATGGACACTTATTGTCCCCAAAGAACACTGCTGCTCAATGAAGGCATTATATTCCGAGAAACTGTTTTCGGAATTTTCCAGCAAAGTCCTCAAAGCATTAACAACTCGCTATGGCCCAGTCGTTGCGTTTGAACATGGACCAAATCGTGAAGGCTCTGCGACATCTTGCGGAACAAATCATGCACACATCCATTTTGTCCCGTATCATTCATTGACAGATAATCTCAATAATACAGGCTTAGAGTGGCTGATGTGCACCGCTTCTCAGGTTGATAATCTCGTCGGGAACAACGAATACTTATTTTATTGCGAACCCGGAAATGATTGGATCGATCCTGCCGGAAGAGTACACATCCTAAAAGAACCTATTTCTCAATTTTTTAGAAAAATTATTGCTGAGGATCAGGGGAATGTCGAAAAATACAATTATAAAACAAACCCAGACATTACGCTTACTCTAAAAACAGTCAAAAACTTGCATACTTTTTTTGAATAATGTGAGGGATATTAATGGTGGACGAGCGAGATGTGTTTGAGACAAACGTTAATACAGACGGCAGAAAACAGTATGACTGGGAATCAAAGTATCCCGAATGTGCACAGAAGGAAATGAAAAAAGAAGCCATCTACATTGCTATAATTCTCATTATTGCTTTCTCACTGTTGATTTTTATCGTGGGGGGCTTGATTGACAAGGTTGGCAATTTGATAGGGCTAGAAGCAAAGAAAACTGCTTCTCTAGAGGGGGTTATTATTTATTTCTTTTCGGGATTATTAGGAGGAACGATTTTTGGACTTAAGTATTTCTATAGAGTTGTATCGCGGGGCTATTGGTCTCAGGACAGAAAATATTGGAGATTTTTCTCGCCATGGATTTCTGCGTGCGTTGCTTTTGTTGTAGGGTGCATGGTCCTTTCAGGCTATATTAATGCAACACAGGCGCAGTCATTTGCAGCAGAGATTTGCGTTGGATTTATTACCGGTTACTTTGCGGATGAGGCAGTGGGAAAAATGTCCGAAGTAGCGACAGCTTTATTTGGCTCAAATAGCAAAACGGATCCTAATAAGGTGGATTCTAATAGCAACGTTGGTTCCAACAAGTAGAAAAAGTGAGGTGCTTTGATTGGTGCGTGCTCATCATTTGAAACCGATAAGTTCAATTCTTTGGGTTTCAATATCGGGTATCAATACTATTGATGCCGAACAGATTACTATAGATCGCGTAGGTGAAAAAGCCTTCGGTTTAGCATCGTTGCCCTCAAAGTGGACGTTACCTTTCTTTGTTGTTTCAGATGAGCTTTTTGATAACTATGCGAAGAATCAATCGTGTGACAGTTTAATGTTAGCATGGGAACCTGTGATACAAGCAGCTGCTGCACAATGTAAGATTGCTCCCGATGACCAGATTATTGTGCGGTCAAATGCGCATTCGGAGGGATTAGATAATCGGGGAAAATTCATTTCTGTAGAGGGAACGCTTCAAGAATGGCCACAACTGGTTCAGCGTTGTTTTGATGATTTTATTGAACAGGAAGGTATAGAAAATGTCCACATGCCGGTAATTGTTCAAAAACGGGCGACAATTTTAGCTCGCGGACATATTTCAAATGAGCGCCGTGTTGCCGAAGAAGTCCGTGACTGGCGTGGAGAGTTTGAGCTAGCTAATCCTCCTCGTGCTTTCGCAATTTCTTTACGTAAATGGAGGAAAAAAGCAAATACAGCAAGCTATCTTAACTCTATGCTGATGTGTCCAAGCGATAGAGATGTCAAGGAGGCACTGACCATCCCTTGCACATGGGCGACAGAGAGTCGCATTCGTGTACACTTTGAATGGGTATATGATGGGGATTTTGTGTACTTAGTTCAAGCTGATGAAGAGGAGCTGGCAAAAGGGCTGAATCCTACAAAAGTTAACAGTAATCTAGAAAAAGAGAATATTGATACGGTGGGGTTTCCTCATTGCCTTCGTCCGCTGAAAGTGGAGGATGTGGAATGTTATAGAAATTATGCTAAAATTCAAAACCCACTTTTATACCGCCGTCTGGAATTAAGTACTGCTCCGCTATATATCTTAGATGATAGCTGTGTACTCAAGTCGTTATCTGACGGAGTAGTTCCGTCGGATTTAGAGCTTGATCTGCAAATTCTTACATCGCGGCCTTTAATTATTCGAACCGATATTGCTACAAATATAAAGGAGGAGCGTCAGTTACTTCCACGGACAGACAGTATAAGGAACAGCGAAGATGCTAAAAAATGGCTGTGTGAAAGCTGCGTAAAACTACTGGGAGAATCCCAGAAAAGTCCTATCTTTATATTTCACAATTATATTCCTGCAATTTCCTCCGCGTTTGCTTATGCGAGCCCTGGGGACAAATTAGTTCGAATAGAAGCGCTTTGGGGATTACCTGAGGGGTTGTATTATTATAGTCACGACAAATACTTGGTTGATACCAAGACTGTGGATCTATCAAAGATGTCTCGTGACAATTTTACTGTACATGATTTCAGAAATTATAAAAAATATTTTGTATTGCCAATGGCGGATGGAAAATGGGAGGTACAATGCTTAATTCCTCCATACGACTGGAAAGCAGCTATCCCATATGAAGGCTGGGTAAAAGAAATTGCCTATAACACAAGAAGATTTGCTGAAGAAGAAAAGAAGAGTATTAGCGTAATGTGGTTTGTAGGTGTCGATAAGTTAAAATATGGATGCGACGTTTTTCCTTGGTACCATGAGCCATACGAATATAATGCGGACTTGGAAATGCCGCGAAATAAATTATCCTTTGAAAAGACTGTTACCGTCCACACGCTAAAAGATCTTGATGAGTTGGAGCGTTTAAAAGAAGCACCAAGTTCAAACATTAGAAATATTCAGATTCAGCCGACCGACGCAACTTTTTTACGAGATAGGCGTATCATTGATAGAATTGGTATTGTTGCCAAAGAACTAGGGGCAACTATTTTGCTTGAGGGGGGAACTCTCTCTCATGCCTACTACCAATTGACACGAACAGGCGCAAAAGTCGAGGTTCGGTATTATTTTGAAAAGAGACAAGCGGTAGAATTCAACAAACTAGTCCGTGATAAAATTCCTGAAAAAATAGAGAAAAATGGAGAAGAAGCCATAATGGCTGAACTAGATAAAAAGCTATTTAGTAGTTTGTTGAAACGAAAACTTGTAGAAGAAGCGCTAGAAGTACTTGATTCAGAGAACGATGAAAACATCGTTGCAGAACTTGCTGACATTTTGGAGGTCTTTGATGGGATACTCATTCAACATCAAATTGATTTAAAAACTGTCTTAGACCAAAAAGAAAAGAAGCGGAATAAAGTGGGGGGATTTGAAAGGGGGGTCTATCTGAAGAAAACCATTGGACGAGTATCCACCGGTGAAGGGAAAGTTCTTGTAGATAGCGCTCCTATAAACGCAGAACCGAGAATTTCAAAGTCTACCGATTTACGCAGGTATCCAAATGCCAACGAATCCTTGACTCGAATAAAAGTGCCGGTAATGTTAGATCGCTGGGAAATACACCCCAGTGTTAGGTCAAAGAACATAGATATTGTACTAAGAGGTGAGAGAAAGAAAGGCATATGGCAAATAGATGTGTCCGTTTTTGAAGAAGCGGAGCAACTATCTTTCTTTGATAAATGAACTACCTGAAAGTCTTAAGGAATCAAGCCCCTTTTGTATTTTGCTTTAACACTATTATTGCAAAATTTCTGGCGTTATAAAACACAACATATTGCTGATCTGTTTGATATCTTTTTGAATTTGAGATCACGCTCTGCGGTACGTCCTTTCTTTTCCTGAAAAGGACAAAGAAAGATTCGGTAACTTCATTTATGCAGATGACTGGAGGCGGAGACGGCTGGATAATTGCGGGAAAGAAGCCTACATTTTTCTTGTAAACCAGCCCAATATGTACTATAATTAAACCAACAAAAGGCCGATATCTATTTTGGTTTTACTCAGACCTTTGAGATTGAACAGCTTTGACTTGCAGAAAACGCGAAAACCCTTGAGATTTCAAGCGATTTTAGATTGGGGGATCTAAAAGGGTGCAGCTTGCCAAAATGTTCGGAATTTTCTGGTTTTTGCAGAAGATTCCGAACTTTTTTGTATCTTTCAAAATCAGACGCTCTCAACAGTCGCAATTCTGCCACCATTCGGTTCGCATCCCACACAAAGCCGTCTGAAATCAGCAAAGGAAACACGAAATTCAACCTCCAAACGGTAATCCCGGTACACATAGACGGCCTTGATAAGCTGCGATACGATCATCTTCTTCGCTTCAAAGGTGCAGTTGTCGTAAAGATCAGCCCAGCTTTCCAGTTTCTCAAATTCGGCCTGTTCCTGCGCGGCGCTTTCCAGTTGATGCTCCATATCGGCTTTTTGTGCTTCAACCTCCTGTGAAAGCTCTGCGATCTCTTCTTTGCATTTTGCAACAAGGCTGTTTAGCAGGTCAACATTCAAGCGGCTTTTACCGCGAATGACGTTGATTGTTTCGGCTTCATAGTCAGAAAGCTCCTTTTGCTTTTCCTCCAGCCGCATGGCAGACATTTTGTAGCGGCTTCTGGCAAGCGCTGCGGCTTTTTCGTGCTGCTCGGCGATCAGACTATCCTTGGCAGAAACGCGGATTCTGGAGAGCTGATAGCGCACCAGAGCGTCCACAATTTCATCCAGCTTGATAACGCCGTAGCCGGATTGACCGTCGCAGAGGTCAGGATGCCGGGCCTTAAAATGGCATTGATAACGGCTTTTGACCTGATTGCGCACCGTTCCATCTTTGCGGATATACTTCTTGCCGGAGGTCGTCAGCGTCAGCCGGTTTTTGCAATGTCCGCAGAAGATGTTCCCTACCAACAGAGAACTGCCGCGCAGATTCAGCGGCGTATCCGCATGGTGCGTTGTGCGTTTTTCCATTAACTCCTGCGCTCGTTGAAAGGTCGCTTCGTCCACGATCTGAAGCTCGGGAATGATTTCTGATTCCGCGTTTCCATTTGAAATCACACCCGTGTATAGCTTGTTCTTTATCATGCGGACGATTGTTGTGTTCGGAATCATGGAGCCATCTGCGCGGCGAATCCCATTTTCCAAAAGGTAGTGGGAAATCCTCTGCGCGCCGTAGCCTTCGTTGACATATTTGTAAAAGATGAAACGCACGATTTCTACGGCGTCCTCGTCGATTACAAAATCGTTGACCTCTTGATTCTTCTTGTTGATCCGTCCCTGCTTTTGCAGCTTATATCCAAACGGAACGATGCCGCCGGTGAAGCAGCCGTCCTTTGTAAGCTGCTCCATGCGGGTTTTCACGCGCACGGAGGTTTTGATGCTCTCGCCGGATGCCTGCCAGTAACGGATATAGTTAAGCAGCTTGTCAACGTGATTGTCGAACCGCTGCTGCCCTTCTACGGCGCTCCAAACTTCAACGCCATTACGGACAAACCACTCTACGACAAAGGGCGTTTCGTCATCTCTGCGGCCGAGACGGTCAAACATATAGACAAGCAAAATATCGAAACTCCCGGCAACGGCTTCCTGCTGCAATTCCTGCATGGCGTCGCGCTCTTTTGCAGATTTTTTGAAACCGGATACGCCTTTTTCGTAAAACTCATTTTGTAAAACCCAGTCAGGGTGTGACGCGATGAACTCCCGGCAGAATTGCCGCTGCATGGGAATATCATCTTTTTCAACCTGACCGATTGTTGATACGCGATATAAGCAATTTACTCGTTTCTTTTGTTCCATAACATACACTCCATTCTGAGAAAACGTGTGTATGTCCTTGTTCGCTATTTGATTTTCAAGGTACATTTTATAGTGTAATTATAGCATATTTCAGATATTTTATCAAGTTTTGTAGCTGTTATTATAAAATCCATAGGAGAAAACCGAACGTTTCAGCGTTTCTGCAATGTGCGGATCATCTTGCTCCGCATACTTTACAGAGATTGCGACACCGCAAAAAGATAAGATTTCTTCCTGCTTTTTTGGCTTAGGTTCTGCGGTCTGTTTGTCCATAGAAGAACCTCCAGAATAAATGTTGTTTTTCTCATAGGTCAGGCAGACGGCAGCGGGCAAGGCTGCTCCATAGGCTGTTACCTCCCTCCATGCTGATGGCGGGGCGTTCCATTCTGTGACGTATGGCTAACGCAAGTATCATTGTTCTTTGTATGCGGTCGTCGCACGATCCAGCCATGAATCGCTCTCCATGCAGGTGTTTCTCGCTCCGCGCCAGAATCGGTATCACCTCCCATTCCGCGCATCCCCGCGCACCCATAGGCTCGCACATACAAAACGTATCTGTTGACCCTATTCAGTTGTCAGCGGGATTGTCAGCCCGCAAAAGCGTATTCATAACAATGCGCTTTTCCAGAATGGCAATCGGGTACATTGCTGCGGACGGCTGTCCCGCAGACTGGACAGACCTGCCCGTCTTACACAAACGCCATGCCGCATAACCACATAGGTTTCAGATTGCGAACGAATTACGTCTCACCGTGGGACGTAATTCGACAGATTAGGACTCAAATAATGTTCAACACGGTTACCCCTGCCGGTCTGCCCATAGCTTTGCTGAGATCAATGAAATCAGCTCCTTTGCAGTGGGTGGTTCCTCAATCCAGTATGCACGCAGCTCTCGCCTGCGACCGTTTTGCCAAATGTCTTTGGCTGCGCGGTTTAACGCCCGCGAAACTGCTTCGTTGGTGCGCTTTCCTGTCCGCTTGCGGACTTCATTGCAGATGAAGTGCATCTTCGGCATATTTGGTTGATGATCGATTGCAACGTCAATCGCATGACATAAAATGCAGTAACATTCTTTTCCACGTGCCTCGACGATGGAGTATATAGCGTTCTGAATATCTTTCATGTTATACATTCCTTTCCCGTTCGAGCTGATATAAGCATAATACATTTTTACATACTTTTCAGGATTTTTGACAAACTTTGACCTACTTAGACAAACTTTGACGGATTCAAGGTCGAAAGGCAAGAATGCGCAGCAGGTGTTCAGTCTATGGTCTACGATTATTATGCGGCATGAAAAATAGAGGGAATCCATTACCCGGACATGGGTAACGGATTCCCTCTTGTTTGCCTGTGTCCCATTCATATTGAATGTACATTTGTATGGCGGCACGGTTTGATTGCGTCAAGTGATTACATTTTACTGCACCCGATATCCGGTCATAATCAGGCTGACGATCATCTGCCAGAAATCGTGCTCCTCCGCGCTGTAGTACCGGCTGTCCGAAATCTCGTGAAAAGACACGATGCGGTTTATTTCATCCAGCCAGGCTTCATTTTGCATACACTTCGATAATCTCTCTCAAAGATTCTATTTCCGCATCGCTCAGGTGCTTGCAGTAATATGTATAGTCACCCTCGCTTTCGCGCACGACCACATCCACGTAGTCAAGGGAATCGTCCAGAAGATAACTGCGATTTTCAATATCAAACTGGTATGCACATACGGACTCGGAATCGCTTGTGGCTGGCGTCATGGAATCAATCGAGAATAGCGTCTCTACGACCGCTGCATCTTCGGCAGACAGCGTGCACGTTTTTTCACCAGATGGAGCTGTGCTCAGGTCAAAAATTGTCAGCGTCATTATTGCTGGCAGTCTATCACCGGAACTGATTTCCTGTGTTTGGAGCGAATAGGAGAGTGTAAGCGCTTCATCGCCCCGCGTCATTGTGACGATCATTGTCTGCCCGTCTTCCGACAAGTCCTTTGTCCAGACGGCGTCCGCATCCAGATAGTGCAAGTCAGCGTTCATGCCGCTGAAATAATCGACAAATGCAGAAGAATAGCGCGGCCACTGGAAAAAATCGCCGGGCAGGTCGCTCCGTTTGCTGTCCTCCAACTCAAATTCCCAGACCCCATCTTCGTATTCCGGCACCCAGTGTCCGCAATCCAGCCTTGCGTGAACTCTTGACCAGATGCTGTCATTCATTGGATAGGTGTCCTCAACGCTGTCGGGGCGTGCATTCCAGCCGCGACCAATATTTTGTTTCGTATTCGTTTTGCTGCCGGAAAGTGTAATGTTCTGAACTTCTTTCAGCTTACCGGGGATCACATGCAGGAATGGCGTATTCGGCTCGATGGAAACAGTTTCTTCGCTTCCGTCGTCAAGCGTAAGCTCAAGCATATCGAATGCCGGATCGCTGCCTTTTGTAAAACCGTAGACAGCGGCAAATGTGTCTGTACGCATCGCGCAGACCATATCTTCAAGCGAGGAATCCCAGCCATACGATTCATTCCACGCATAGAGAACGTATGCGCCGTCATTCTGCTCCAAGGCGAATACCTGGTAGCCGGTAACTGAGGGATTTTCACTGCCAACGAGCAGCAGAATATAGTTGTTGCCGTCAAAATCAAAGGTCTGCGTGTCCAATACGGTGTACTGCGCAGAAAGATATGTGTTGACCCATGTGGCAGCTTCTTCCGGAAGATCAAGTGTATTGCTGTCGCTTGCCGGAATACCGTCCCACGTCCAAGTCATACCGCCGTCGTGCGTATGAAGTGTCGTGGTGCGGTCGTTTCCGTCCTTATCGAGCAGTATGACCGGATAGCTGCCGTCATTGCCGGAAAACGTTGGATTCTGCGGCTGCATA
>ENA-OYZN01000152-OYZN01000152.1-human-gut-metagenome-genome-assembly--contig:-NODE-152-length-48056-cov-12.592175_pt1 | contig 48056 bp, 50 predicted proteins | sample MGYA00243294_ERZ653483 | MGnify/ENA primary metagenome ERZ653483 (study PRJEB26926, sample SAMN06165155) | human gut metagenome | biome: ENVO:00009003; feature: ENVO:2100002; material: ENVO:00002003... | reverse complement strand
AACAGTAAAAAAAGGAAAGAAAAAATATAATTCAATAGCAAAAGCAGTAAAGAAAAATAAAAAGGTAAAATTTACAAGCACAGGAACATATAAAATAACATATACAGTAAAAGATAAAGCAGGAAATAAAGCAACTAAAACAAGAACAATAAAAGTAGTAGCACCAAAGAAGAAAACAACACCCCAAATACCAACAACAGAAAGAGTAACTACAGAGGTTCCTACAACTCAAAGACCTACAACCCAAACACCAACTACTGAAAAAGTAACTACAGAGCAACCTACTACGGAAACTCTTATTGCAAAAGAAGCAGATTTATCTAAATATGGCAAGATTACAAAAATAAATGTTGATGGAGTGGAATACAAATTGTTAACTGAACCTAACGATGAATATATTAAAATAAGATATGATAACCCTAATCCAGAACCAGTTTGTAGATTTGAATTTGGAAAGTGGGATATGTCAAGTTTTGCATATGATTCAGCAACATTTGATTATCTTGAAGGGCACAAATATTTATCTTTTTGGGGCAAAATATCAATTATAGATGATTATGGTGTAGATTGTTCAAATAATATTTTTATAACTGAAGAAAAGATTAGTAATAGTAATCAATTGATAGTTGTTAGTTTTGTTGATTCAAAAGGTAATGCATATTCCATTAAGGATGTTGACCTATATAATAATTATTCTACAGTCGTTAATTCTGATTTGTTTATATGGGCTTATATTGATGAAGAAGCTAAAATTTGTATTTCTGGATGTCAGTCATATGATAATACTATATCATTAACTAGAAAGGAATAAAAATATGAAAGCAGAGTTTTTTGAAAAATTAAAAGAAGAATTAAGCAGTATAAGAAAAGAAGGGGAAATAGAAGAATTAAATATAGAAGAGGAAGGAAAGTTTCAATTTTGTGGGTATGATGAAGAGGAAATAAATATACCAGCAAAAAGAGCGTATAGACCCCAAAAAGCAGCAGCGGTAGTAATGCTGGTGTTAGCATTAATAGCAGGATTATTAGGAGTACCAGATACAAGTATAACAGAAACAAATCCTTATACAGTAGAAGCAAAAAGTAAAAAGAAAGATAAAAAGAAACCAGTAATAAAATTTAGTGGAAAAACAAAAATGACAGTAGAAAAAGGAAAGTCAGTAAAGATACCAAAAACAACAGCAAAGGATAATAAAGATGGAAATGTAACAAAAAAGATAACAGTAACAGTAAAAAAAGGAAAGAAAAAATATAATTCAATAGCAAAAGCAGTAAAGAAAGATAAAAAGGTAAAATTCACAAGCACAGGGACATATAAAATAACATATACAGTAAAAGATAAAGCAGGAAATAAAGCAACCAAAACAAGAACAATAAAGGTAGTAGCACCAAAGAAGAAAACAACTACTCAAACACCAACTACACAGACTCCAATTACTGAAAGAGTAACTACGGAGACTCCTACAACTCAAACACCAATTACTGAAAAAATAACTACAGAACAACCTACTACAGAGAAGTCAACTGTGGAAACACCAATTATAAAATATCCAATATTAGAGGCACCAGTAGAAGGAGATGGAGAATACAAAATCCATATAGTAAATATTGCTGGAAATAGATATGAGGTAGTAAATGATCGTGATTTTCAACATAAAATAGAAGAAGCATCAACTGTGCAAGATAAAATTACTATTGAAATAGAAAATGATTATGATTATATGATGTTTTCTAAAGATTCACGATTAATAGAAAATGTTGGATTTTTAGAGTTTATTGGCAAAATAACTGCTAAGGATCAAAATGGCAAAGGATTTTCAGGTATAACTATTTATGCACCTATAATCAACAAGGAAAATGCATATAATACTATATACATATATGTAGAAGATACTGAAGGCAATTCACTTGCAATACCAGTTGATATATATATTAGAAAATGGATTGATAATTATAATTATGATGAAGATACATTTACTGGTTATAAAATGCTTAGTAAAGACCCGCTTGTATACGGACATTTGCGTCAAAATACTAATTCTAATTCACTAGGAGTAGCTAAGACACTTGAACTTGTAAAAGAATAGTTAGGATATAATTTTTTGTAAAAAGTAAAAAAATAAGGAAAGAAAGAGGAAAATGGATTCCAAAGATGAGCATTCTTGGAATCCATTTTTTTACGGATGCGTCCGTTATAAAGAAAAAGGGATAGCTGTCTATAAAGTGTTGACGCAAACTATGGATATTTTTCTTTGTGGCATAAGTAATATTTGTGTGATAAAATTGAAATGTATTTGTTGGATTGCAAAACGATGCTTGGCTGTTGTCTGGGAATGGCAGTATGGATGTATGTAAGGACAAATAGACCGGAACAGGTGAAGGAAAGGATAACAATATGAGAATAGAACACGTTGCATTATATGTAGAGGATTTGGAGAGAAGCAGACATTTTTTTGAAAAGTACTTTGGTGCAGTTTCCAATACACAATATCATAACCGGAAGACGGGATTTCGGTCTTATTTTTTGTCCTTTGAGGATGGATGCCGCTTGGAGCTTATGAACCGGGAAGAACTCTTATCCTGTGATAATACAGCTGCCAGAACCGGATTTATTCATATTGCATTTAGCGTTGGAAGTAAAGAGAAGGTGGATGAGCTGACAGAGCAGTTAAAGGGTGACGGTTATCAGGTGACCAGTGGGCCGAGAACCACCGGGGACGGCTATTATGAAAGCTGCATTGTGGATTTGGAGGGCAATCAGATTGAGATTACGGTATAGAAGTGTTAAGACGGAAACTGTGTATATGATTGTCGCAGGGAAGGCAGAAACATGATTCGGAAAATGAATGGAGCCGATATTCCGGTTGTCATGGAAATCTGGTTGGAGACCAATATAAAAGCACATGATTTTATTTCATCGGAGTACTGGAAGAAAAATTATGCGGCAGTGGGACAGATGATGCAGGATGCAGAAATATATGTGTGTGAAAAGCATGGAGAGATTGAAGGCTTTGTGGGTCTGGCGGACAATTATGTGGCAGGGATATTTGTAAAAGAAAAATACCAGTCAGAAGGAATTGGAAAGGCTTTGCTTGATTATGTGAAGGAAGGAAAAGAGGAGCTGGTATTGCATGTTTATGAGAAAAATGAAAGGGCAATCAAATTTTATCTGTGGGAAGGCTTCGTGAAGGTAAAGGAGCAGATAGAGGAAGAAAACCAGGAATGGGAATATGAAATGCGGTGGAGGCATGATGGTTGTTGATTGATTTTTGATAAAATACGTTTAAGGATAAATCGGTTGTGGGGATTTTTCGAGAGGAAAACAAAATCTGATATGGTATATATGCGTTAAGGAAAAAGCATAAAGTGAAGTGCGGTAACAGCAGTTTAGAAATGAATATAGAAAAGGACAGGTAACATGAGTTTAGAGAAAAACCAGGAATATGAAATTACAATAGAAGATATGGGAAATGAAGGCGAGGGGATTGGGCACATTGATGGTATGGCTGTATTTGTAAAGGATGCTGTTGTCGGGGATGTGGCACGGATTAAGATTATTAAGGCAAAGAAGAATTATGCCTATGGAAGGCTGATGAAGCTGGTAAAACCTTCTGCATTCCGTGTAGAGCCAATCTGTCCTCTGGCAAGAAAATGTGGTGGCTGCAGTATCATGCAGGTAAGCTATGAAAAGCAGCTGGAGTGGAAACAGGACAAGGTGATGAATTGTCTGAAGCGCATCGGCGGGATTTCAGATGTGGAGAAGAAAATGGAGCCGATTATAGGGATGGGGAGAACTGAAGATTTTCCTGCAATCCGCTATCGGAATAAGGCGCAATTTCCGGTCCGCAGAGATAAGGATGGCAAGCTGGCAATTGGATTTTATGCCGGAAGGACCCATTCTGTGATTGATACGGATGTCTGTTATTTACAGGATAAAGTAAATGATGAGATTATAAGACGGTTTCGGGATTTTATGGAGAAATATCTGGTTGAAGCCTATGACGAGGAAAAGCATACAGGGCTGGTGCGCCACATTTTAACCAGAGTGGGGAGAAAGACCGGGGAAGTTATGATTTGTCTGATTATTAATGGTAATGAGTTGACAGGTATTTGTGGAAAGGATAGAAAAAATGGGAAATGCCTGAATGTGGAACAGGAGTTTGTAAAACAGATGGCGGATATTCCGGGAATTACCAGCATTTCCATTAATATTAATAAAGAGAAGACAAACCGGATACTGGGAGATAAGTGCCGTACGATTTGGGGACAGGATTATATTACGGATTATATTGGAAATGTGAAATATCAAATCAGTCCTTTGTCTTTTTATCAGGTGAATCCGGAACAGACGGAAAAGCTTTACGGAAAAGCATTGGAATATGCGGGACTGCAGGGGGATGAGATTGTTTGGGACCTCTATTGCGGAATCGGAACGATTTCGCTATTTCTGGCACAAAAGGCTAAGAAGGTCATGGGCGTGGAGATTGTTCCGGCAGCGATAGAAGATGCCAAAAGAAATGCGGAAATAAATGGGATTAAGAACGTAGAGTTTTTTGTGGGGAAAGCGGAGGAAGTTTTGCCGCAGCAGTTTGAAAAAAACGGAGAGCATGCGGATGTTATTGTGGTAGACCCGCCGAGAAAAGGGTGTGATGAAGTGACAATTTTAACTATGGTTAAAATGCAGCCGGAACGGATTGTGTATGTGAGCTGTGACCCGGCGACCCTGGCAAGAGATGTGAGGATGCTGGTAAAAGGGGGATATGAGGTGGAGAAGGTGTGTGCGGTGGACCAGTTCGGACATAGTGGGCATGTGGAGAGCGTCGCTCTGCTGACGAAAAAAGCCCAGTAAATCAAAGGTTTCCACCGTTTTGAGGCAAAAAGGGATGTGTGTTTCTGTTTCCGCAGAATGGCAATGCGGAAACTGATTTACCTAGGGGATAGGAATTTCGGGACAAGTGATATACATTTTGGCAAAAGGGATACCTTTTCGCAAAAGCCGTTTAACATCAGAGGAAGAGAAACTGAGCAGTGGTTTTGATAATTCTCAGGAGTACATGAAAGTACTTGAGATGGGAGGGACACAGGATGAATACATATGATATTAATAGTAATATGCATATTTTAGAACCTTTAATTGAGAAAGCACTTCTGGATACCGTAGTATGGATTACTAGTCGGTGTAAACCACAAGAGCCAGACTATGTAGCAGCTTTATCAACTAAATTTGCTAAAGAGTTCTTTAATATATTAGTGGCAGTCTTTCCTAATTATGATTTTTCTGTCTCGGGAGTATATTGTCATCAAAAACCAATAGTAGATATTAATATGGATAAGAATCCTGAGTTGGGGGATATTTTATTTGTTTATGTAGACAGAAAACAAAATGGCGAAAGAGTTTTAAATTCCCTTTTGCTTCAGGCAAAGATATCAAGTCATCCATGGTTAAGAATACATCATAGCGAGATGCATCAGTTGAAATTATATAAAAATTGGCCTGAGTTTACATATTGCAGAGCAGGATATATAAATGGTAAGAAAAGAAATATTTTACCTAAAACAATAAATGATGGGGCACAATACTTATTAATAGATAATAATCCATTAACAAATGGAATCTATGCTGGAAAGGAAATGTTTCCAATGGGATGTGCTGTTCCTGATGATATTCTATATATTAATGACAGTTTATCAAAGGAACTTATTAACATGTTGAAGTTTAAGACGGGACGAACATTTGATAGTAACCCGTACTCGACGGAAGATGACTGGTCAAAAATGATATGGGATTTATTAAGAATTGCGGCTTTTAAACCTTCAAAGAGAAAAAATGCACGTTTGGGATCATTTCCAAGAAATAATGAGTATAATCATTTTTGCACAGAAAATATGCGAGGAATAACACTACTTGAAGAGGCATTGGGCAATTATAAAAATATGGAAGGAATGTTTGATGAAGATAGTGGTGTATCAGTAGTGCTAGTTGAAAGTCAATTGAGAAGAGAGCAAGAAGAAAGAGAACTATATGTATGATAAAATAGCGCATTGAGGTGGGGAAATTTTTACCCCATTCTCAAAATCTCGAATACTTTTGCTATGCAGTATAAAATAAAAGTTCAGGGGAATATTGAAACCGTTTGCCTTCTGTCGAGGAAAGCCCGGTAAATCAAAGGTTTCTGCCAGTTGGGGGCATGTGTTTTATCGAAATTTGGAATGTAGATATGTTTCCGAAGTGGGGACGGGGTTATGCGAAATGGTTAAATAGTAGAGTTATGCGAAATTGTATGAATATGGAACTGTAAAACAAACCGCTGGAGCATGGAGATTTTCCATGTGCCAGCGGTTTGTTGCTGTCCAATTTACCGCAGAAGCGGCATACTGTCCGCCAGCTTATTAACTTTTTTCTTTGCGCTTCAGACCGCAATGCCGAAATACTGCAAGCTGCTTTTGGGAACCTGCTCTGTTTTCTCAATAAACTCATCATAAGTTTTGCATCTCTGAGCAAGAACGGAGAAGCCCACCATTGTAAATATAGATGCTCGTTTTTACTGCACCCAAGACTTTCACCGCGAAATTCCAGGTCATGAAGCACAGAGCCGAGCTCCAAGCCCTAAGTAAATGATGTTGAGCAGATAGATCAGATTCACAAACCGGGTCAGATCCAGACGGAAGTCAAACAGGGACAGCGCCGGTATCATAAATAGGATGCCGTAACAGAACACTCCTTGAATCGCTGAAGTAAATCACCACTCCCTTGGTATTATAGTAATATCGTTGATCTCTCGGATTTATAAGAAACGTAATGCAAATTAAAAGGAGAACCGGACGCATCCGATTCTCCCAAGTACGCTCCTTAGAGACGCACCGCTATTCACACTTATAGTATACAAGAAAGGGATAGAAAATGCAAGGATTTTCACGACTTAATAAAATTTTTTAATTTGGCAAGTTTGGCATTATTATCCGTATGAATAATCTGGTTAAAAATACTTGTTGTTACATTGGTGCGTAATTTTTCAACGATGTCTTCAAATCCCGATATAATCCGTTTCATTTCTGTTTTTGATACATGAAGAAGTTTCAACTGGTAAATTACCAAAACTAAATAGTCTGTGATAGTTCCAAAAGTTAAGTTCTTGACTCCGGTAGCGTTGGAAATCGCATTTCCCACTTGTTTATCAATGCTGCCAGTTCGGAAACGTGTATCGAAAATTACATCGTTATGTGCAATAGCATTTCTAAGGTCTTTTGTGGCATAAATCAGACGTTGTGGCATCATAGCATTTGTATCATCAGAAGGACGTATTCCAAGTTTGTTTGAAATATCTGCCCTGCAATTTTGATTCAAACATGAAACAAAATGACCAAACTCACCTAAACTAAGTAATTCAAAAGTCGCCCATATCGGCAGGTTAGCATCTTTGCGAAGATAATGATCTGCAATTTTATTTCCATTCCCATAAGCATCAGTCTGAACTTTGTAAATTCGATTACGCAGGTCTAACCGTCTTTTTAATTCACGCTTGAATTTTTCTTCAGCTTTTTGACGGTCATAGGTGTTTTTATATGTTTTACCTTTGGTGGAAAACATTTTATAGTTATCCAGCAATTGATTATAGATGTCAATAAAATTTTCGGAATTTGTTGAAGCTACTAAGATGTCCAAAACATAATTCTTGATGGCTGTTTCGATTAACATTACGTTAGGATAAAATAATGATTTTAATTGAGCATCAAAGTCATAGACAGCAACCAATTCCTCAAATTTTGTATAAGGAACATGGTTTGAAGGTACATTTATGTAACGATAACCTTTATAGCCATGATAATATCCTATATTCATAAGTTTGCGCTTTTGCGATGGCCCAGAAATAGAGATTCCTTTTTTGTCGCGCAAATAGCGCATTAAGCCATTTGTACTTTTAGGATGTGAGTTTGGCATATTCATGCACCTCCCTCGTCAGTAATAATCCTAAGTATATATCAAAAAGTATTCTTCGTCAAAGAATTTGAAATAAAGATTTGTTGGTTCGATGAATAACAGCAGTTTGTGGGAAGTTATTTTGAAGAAAGTGATGCGGTATGCAGGTAAGAATTATCAATCAGATTCCGGCATCGGCGGTAAGAAAGAAGCGGGTATGTGCTTATGCCAGAGTCTCCACAGACAGCCGGAGACAGGAAGATTCGCTGGAAAATCAGACAGCAACCTATGAGAGATTGATTAAAGGAAATTTTGAATATGAGTTTGTCGGGATATATGCAGATCTGGGTATTTCCGGTTGCTGCGAAAACCGTCCGCAGTTCCAGAAAATGCTGGAACGGGCAAGGGCGGGAAAACTTGATCTTATCATTACAAAATCCATATTGAGGTTTGCGAGGAACACACTGGATTGCTTGAATTATGTGCGGGAGCTGAAGGATTTAGGCATTGGGATTATCTTTGAAAAAGAAAATATCAATACCCTCGATGCTAAGGGCGAAGTGCTGCTGACGATCCTTTCTTCACTGGCGCAAGATGAGAGCCGCTCTATTTCAGAGAATTGTACATGGGGAATCCGCAGGCAGTTTGAAACAGGAAAGCATAAAATGAGTACCAAGAGGTTTCTCGGTTACGATGCGGATGAGAGCAGCGGCAAGCTGGTCATCAACAGGATGTGGTGCGTCTGTATCAGGAATTTCTGGACGGGAAAACCACAGATTATATTAAGCGGATTTTTGAAAGAGAAGGGGTGCAGAATTGGGACGGCGATACGAAGTGGCAGGCTACGACTCTGATGAGTATGCTGGAGAATGAAAAATATAAAGGCGATGCCTTGCTGCAGAAAAGCTACACGGTGGATTTCCTTACCAAGAAACGGATGCAGAATACAGGCGAAATTCAGATGTATTATGTGGAAGATGACCATGATGCCATCATTTCAAAGAGAATTTGGGAATGCGTACAGCTTGAAATAAAACGCAGAGCAAGGTATCTGGAAGAATATGGAACAAACTCCTATTCCCACCGGCCGGAAAGCAACTCGTTTGCGTCGAAGATTATCTGCGGAGAATGTAATAAAGTGTTTGCACGAAAAGGCTGGCGAAGCAGTACAGGCGTTGACCGTAAGGTATGGCAGTGCAGTGAGCGTTACAAAAAAGGTGTTATGGGCTGCTCCGACCGCCACGTGGAGGAAGAAACGCTGGTAAAGGCGTATCTGATGGCATGGAATGCCCTGGTAGAGAACCGGGAGGCTTTTATGGAGCGTTGGAAGGAACAGATACAGAGTGAGAATTTGCTGGAAAGTTATCGGGCGGAGAAGTTTATAGAGTACACGGATGGCGCGGAGCCTTTGGAGGAGATGGATACGGATTTTATGCTGAAAACGCTGGATCACATCAAGGTTTTTGAGGATGGGACGCTGCTGGTGGTGTTTCTGGACGGGACGGAGATTGAATGTAAAAATGAAGAGGAGTAGGAAAAGAGGACGATTGGGAGTATCGATTCCTAATCGGCTTTTTGTTTTGCAAAAAATGAATAACATGTTTGAACGTAATGTCAAAATGGTGATTTGGGCAAAAAAACAAGTGGATATGTCCATATCTATTGACTTGAGTATAACAAATGTTATATATTGTATAGTGTGATATTAGGAGGATTGTATGTTTGCGAACCAGGTTAAAAATGTAAGAACACAATTAGAAATGAGTCAGAAAAAATTAGCGAATGCTCTGGGAGTAAGTTTTGCTACCATTAATAGGTGGGAAAATTCAAGAAATGAACCGAGTCAACTAGCTAAAAATTCTTTTTATGAATTTTGTGAAAGCAATTTTATTGATGTTAATGAATTGAAAAAGCTTTGACGATTTTCTTGTTTATTTATAAAACTCGATTGGAGGATGTAAAATGGCCAGAGCAGATTTACTATGCGAATTAATTAAGGCAGGATTGCGAAAAGATGATATGACTTTCCGTAGAGCAACGCAAGCAATTTGTGCCGAAGAACGAACAAAGCAACATGAGATATTAGCGAATAAAATAGAGCAGCTTCTAAAGGAAAATCCAGAACAGACAATTCCTACTCCCAGGAATACGAATATGCACACTATAAACAGTATCAATAGTATTCCAAAGCATTTATTTGAAGAGAAAATGCCAGAAAAAAGATTAGAGCAACTATTACTTCCGGATAATGTTGTTGAAACATGTAGAGCGATTATTGAAGAACAGATGAGGGCGGATTTGCTTAGATCTTATGGGTTGGAACCAAGAAACAAAATTTTGCTTATAGGTCCCCCTGGAAATGGCAAGACATCTTTAGCAGAGGCAATTGCTGAAGCTCTTATGGTGCCACTTATTACTGTAAGATATGATACAATTATTGGAGCATATTTGGGAGAAACTGCATCAAGGCTCTCAAAATTATTTGAATATGCTAGTACGAGGCAATGTGTGTTGTTTTTTGATGAATTTGATACAATTGGAAAAGAACGAGGAGATCAGCACGAGACAGGTGAAATAAAAAGAGTCGTTAGCTCACTTCTTTTGCAAATTGATTCATTGCCAAGTTATGTTGTTGCAATAGCCGCAACTAACCATGATGCTTTATTGGATCAAGCTGTTTGGAGAAGATTCCAAATGAAATTGGAATTACCAAAACCGACACGAGCCAATCTAGAAAAGTGGTTTGTGCTATTTGAAAAGCGTATGAATTTTTCCTTTGGACTTGCACCAAGTACTTTGGCAAAAAAATTATATGGAAAAAGCTATGCGGAGGCAGAGGAGTTTGCGTTATCTGTTTTTCGCCAATATATTTTGAATGGACCGAGTGCTAAAGCAAAAAATATTACTAATATGCAGCTTCGCCTTTGTGGATATCAGACAGAAGAAAAATAAGGAGGGATGAGTAATGCCAGAAAGACCATTAGTGTTGTTTGCAGCTCCAACAGTTGCGGATAAGGAAAGAAGATATGGTGGTGCAACAAAGTATTTTCTTCCATCACATTCACGACAGGTATCAAGATTGACTCCTCAGTTTAATGTGCTTCAGAATACAATAAATAGCAGAAATATATATTTTACTAATTATGCCATAGGCGTTGATCCAGAATATACATTAGTATTTGAGACAGTAGGAGATCCACGTGATTTTTACAAAGCGGTTAATAAATTGAAAGAGGAGTATTCTACAGTTGAATGGTTGATGGAGTTATCGGATTCTAATTTGAATAATTCAGATGATTTTTATGTTATGGATAGTCAGGCAGCTCGTGATGATTCAAAAAAACTAACAACGAAATTATTTTGCATCATGACGAATCAAGTGGCATTGAATGAAATTATATCGCTATGGAATCATTATCAAGTTGATGAAAATTTTAAGTTTCCTAAAGGAATGGCTGGTTTCAAGCAATTGTTCAGAACATTGTATGATGTGCATAAATGGGGAATTCAGGAAAGGTTGGAGGATACGGGATTAATAGAGATATGGGAAGAAGAATTGCAAGATGCATCGTTGGAAAAGGTAAAGGTTCAAATTGAATTATTCTTCCGTTCATCAATTTCAAAGCGTCAAGAAGTAGAAGGCAATATTAAAAATATTGTTATTCAAACGGGAGGAGAGATTCTTAGTTGTTCGGTTATACCAGAGATTGAGTATCATGCCATTTTAGCTACTATTCCTCGTGAATATGCTCAAAAAATTATAGATAGAGAGGAAATAGCACTTGTAATAGCTGAACCAATTATGTTCCTAAAACCATGTGTTCAAGCAGTGTTTTCAAACGATAATAATAACTTTTCGGATTCAAATAGTTTTAGTGTCCCAACAAATGTTATCGAGGAGCCTATTATTGCTTTGTTTGATGGTGTTCCTCAAGCCAATCATCCTCTGTTAAAAGGAATGTTGATGGTCGATGACCCGGATGGATTTGAAAGTTTTTATGAGGTCCGTGAGCGTGTTCATGGGACTGCCATGGCATCACTTATTTTACGAGGGCAGGATATGTCTACTATTGAGAACGAAATAAGAAAAGTATATGTACGTCCTATTATGAAACCGGAGACTTGGAATAATAAAGTTACGGAATATATTCCAGATGATTTTTTATTAGTAGACAAAATCCATGAAGCTGTTCGTAGATTATTCGAACCAGAAGCTGGACAAGTGGCTTCGAATGTTCGAATTATTAATCTATCAATCGGAATACGTTATAGAGAATTCTATAATATTATTAGCCCTTTGGCACGATTGTTAGATTGGTTGAGCTATAAATATAGAGTTTTATTTATAGTGAGTGCAGGGAATCATCCAGAGGCAATTGATACAGGATTGGATTTTAATGATTTTAAGAAATTAAGTGATGAGGATAAAGATGCAATAATAATTAAATTCATAGATCAGGACATTCGAAATAGGCGTTTGCTGTCTCCGGCAGAAAGTATGAATGCTTTGACGGTAGGAGCAACTTTTACCGATAGTAACGATGAAAATCCAATTGGTCCTTTAGCAAAGTTGTGTTCTGATAATATACCTGCTGTTTATGGTTCGTTTGGAAGTGGGATTAATAATGCAATTAAACCAGATATTTTCTTTCCTGGCGGAAGAAATTTTGTTCATGAAGATTATATGCATAGAGGTGTGGTTAGATGGAGGGAAAGTTCAACAAGGGCACCGGGCATTTCTTCAGCAGCACCAGGATTAACTACGGGAGCAATTGTAAATAAAGCGTTTTCTTTTGGAACTAGTGATGCAACAGCTCTTGTTACCAATAAAGCGCAGGAATGCTATGCTGTGTTAGATGAGATTTTTATGAAAGAAACGGGAATGGGAGTTCCTAACGAATATGTTGCTGTATTGATAAAGGCAATGCTTGCTCATGGAGCATCTTGGAATGGCTGGGATCGATTGTTTCAAGGGATCTTAGGTATATCTGGTAATAGTGCAAAGAATGCATTACATAGATATTTGGGATATGGGGAGCCTGATGTTGAAAGAGTTAAGGAATGTACAAAAGAGCAAGTGACGCTTATCGGATTTGGAGATATCACCCAAGATAAAGCGTTTATTTATTCAATACCGATACCTATTGAATTTCATGAGAAGAGTTTAAAGAGAAAATTAACAGTAACGCTTGCATATTTATCGCCTATACATCCTTCCTCTATTAAATATAGAGAGAAACAAGTTTGGGTAACAATAAATAATGGAAATAGCTTGATTGGCTCTAGAGCGGAATATGATTATCATGCTGTACAAAGAGGTACTCTTCAGCATGAAATATTTGAAAATGATAGTATAGAGGTATGGGATATTGATAAATCTATAGAATTAAAAGTTAATTGTCGAGGATGTGCATCAGAGAATAATCCTGAAATGTTGATACCATATGCACTATTTGCAACATTTGAGATGGCTCCGAATTGTGGAGTGGATGTATATCAAAAAGTTGTTGATAAAGTTCAGGTTAAGAATGCGATTAAAACGGTGTAAAATTAACGGGATACATTTACACTTCACTTCTGAGCATTTTAAGCGAATGGTATAAACTGTTTATGTCTATAAAATGACGGAATGTTGATATTTTAGAAGGGGTAAATGCTATTCCCCTAAATGGGGTATATACCTTTTCGCAAAAGGTAACTGTTTTGCTATTTAGTATAAGAAATAACTTTCACCGCATGTGGAAAGTATCGTGCTTCTGTCCCACAAATCGCCAGATAGTGTCATCAATGTGAAGGAGGAATTCGGAGAAGGCGAAGGCAAGGTGCCGCTGGATGCAATAACGGAGCGTGTAAAGAAATATTAGCCGAAACCGAAAATCACATATAAAATGATACAGGAATATGTGGAAAAGAAATATGGATTTAAGGTGCATACTGCATATATTACGGAGGTAAAGAGATCATTAGGTCTGACAATGTATGATGCACCAAATGCGGTAGAGGAATTGAGACAGCCTAGAAAACATCCGCCGAAAGAAAAGGTAGAAGCAGTAACGGAGGCACTTAAATATTTTGAGGTAATCTAATGGATGAAGAGATTTATCAGATTGCAGAGCAGATAGTTCAATTACATCAGACAGCCTATGAGGTTTACTTGCCATTGGTTGAAGATGTGTGCAGTAGAATTGTGTCAGAAGATGAATTATCACATTTGTTTGATTATTTATTGGACTTTGCGTGTGATGAAAAAATATTGGAATTGTATAAAAGAGTGTGTAGAAGATACTTGTATGTATATCCTAGTTGCATTAAGTCTTATATTGAAGCATATCGGGAAATGTGGGAAGATGAAGAAGGCTTGGAAAATGATTTATAAGTTAAGCAGAGGATAAGTAGTTTGAGAGATATTTTGTCAGAGGCTATAATGTGGCAAGAGGAAATTCATGGCGAAAATTGTTAAGGAAACTATCCATGAAAAAGGTATTGATATTGGCATCTATACTACAAATTTTAAAAATGAATTTATCTCATTAACGGATATTGCAAAATATCGAAATGAGGATGCCCCAAGATTTGTGATTCAAAACTGGATGCGCAATTGTAACACAATAGAATTTTTAGGTGTTTGGAAAGAATTGCATAATCTCGATTTTAACCGTGTGTAATTCGAGGCGGTTTAAAAATAACTTTGTTTGACATGAGCAAGAGCTCCTTTCTGATAGGAATCCATTTCCAATCTGGCAGGTACACAACCTAGTGCGTTATTCAGGTATTGCCTTCCGGCTCCCAACCAGCTAAAACATAAAACCCTGCCGAATGGACTAATTGACTTTTTTGTAGGTATCAGCCACAGAAGTGGCTTCCCAAGGAGATGAACATTATTTGTCCTATCCTAAGGGATAATACACTATGTTTTATCTGGTGTCTATCAGGAACCGTCAGACATGATAATTATTTAGGATAACGTCTGATGAAGGAAGAACACTTTCTTCTGTTATCTAATAATAGAAACTTATTAACCAAGTAGTCTTGATTGACTACACCATTATTATACTAGAAGATGGGAATATGGCACAGAGGACGGTTTGCCTTTGTGATGGAAAATATGTAGGCATTGAGACGATTTTTACCGTCATCAATGGGCAACAGATTAATATCCCGAGAAAGTTAAAAGAGCTTCGTACCAAGAGTCAGAACAATGAGTTGTTTTGTTCATGTGGTTGTGGTGCGAATCTAATTCTCGTTGCAGGAGACAGAAATTTGCGGAAGCAGCATTTCAGATTGAAGCATGGAACATGTAAAAATGAGTGTCACGTTGTAACAGAAGGAAAAACCGCTATTGATTCTAGGATTGTATTGAAGTGCTGGTTGGATGAAAAATTAGGAACTGATGATATAGAGACAAGAGTTCCAATTAATTTCATTGGTGATACAGACAGAAAATATGAATTTTCATTTTTGTCACGAGGTAAGAAAATTGCAGTTAGCTATTGCCGTGAAAGAGTGAATTTGTCAGATGAAAAATTTGAAATTATGAAAGCTAATAGCAACGGCATTCAGATAATTTATATTGTTGATGTGATGAATAGAGGTAATAATGGTCAATATCCGGAAGCTCTTATGAAGGTTCAGGATAGACAGGGATATTGTTTATTCCTCAATGTAGAGAATATTTCGTATAGCGATGCAATGATGTATGCAATATTTTATGCACAAGACAATGATGGTCTTTGGAAAGAAATAGAGATTGCAACTGGTCGGTTATGTGATTATGTTATAGCTGATAATAGACAGATTTTATATAAAGATAAATCGCTGTTAACATTGCTGGAGGAACAGACTGCGGCTTTGCAAGAATCAATGCAGGCAGAAAGAATATGGCATGAACAACAGAAACGGCATTATGAAGAAACTGAAAAAAGGCGAGAACGGATACTAGAGGAAGAAAGGAAACGTAGAGGAAAAATAGGAGCCGAGCATCAGGAGGAGATGAAACGTTGTGATGAGGATTTCAAAAGAAATATGGAAGCTAATTTTTCTCAGCAACAAACGCAAGTTAGAGATGCAGAAGGCAATCGTTGGATTAAATGTGAGTTTTGTGGACGGATAGCCAAAGAGAGCAAGTTTATTTTATATGGAGGTCCAAATCATGTGAATCTGGGAATCTGCAAAGCCTGTTCTTTGAAACAAGCATCGGAGAGAGAGTCTATGGTAGTTACATAGGAAGTGAAAAATCAGATATGTCGGACAGAGTGAGAGCGCATTTAACGTACTTCCTATCCTTTTGTGCATATAGAATTTGTGGTATCAATACAAAAACAAAACGTGTAGAAGTACTTTAGAAGAGGGAGAGTTAGACAAAAGTTCAGTTGTTCGGAAATTCCGAACAACTGCCACTGATGGGAAAAACTATAATACGATTCATTATAAGACTTTGCCTCCAGTTGAAGAGGAGTATTTAGAGTGTAACAACATTGTGAAACAATCTGATTTTGTCGTGAAAAGACCAGCAAATAAAAAGGTTTGGGGATATGAGAACTAAATGTCAGTGTACTTTTCTGTTTGGCAGAAAGCTTTTCGTACAAAGAGAACTTGACATATAAATCCTACAGGTGTAATATTTTGGTGAGCGTAACAGGCTTTTTAAAGTATAATTTTACCCTAAAATCTTACATGCGTAATACTTGGAAAGGAATGTAAACGCCTGAAGATTTAGTATAGGCATATCATCAAAGCAAAATAAACGGAGGACAATATGAAACAAAAAAACAGACATGAACGAAAGAAAACAAGCCGCAGGCTCCTATGGATTGCAGCGGCTGTTATAGCAATAACGATTATTACTGCTACAATATGTATGGCAGGAATATTCCTAAAGAAAAATAAATGGAAAACACCAGAAGAACTTCTGGCTGAATACATGAATCATATTTCAGAACAGGAATATGAGAAGATGTATGCGATGCTGAACATTGAGGCATCGGGCAATGTCAGCCGGGAGGATTTCGTCAAACGAAATGCAGCCATTTATGAAGGCATTGAGGTACAGAATATGACGGTTGAGATTCTTGCGTATGATGAGGAGAAAATGGCGGTAACCTATCGGACTTCTTTTGACACGGTTGCAGGAAATATCAGTTTTGAGAATGAGGCATTTTTCATGAAAGGTGAAGCTGGATATGAATTGGTATGGGATGATTCACTAATCTTTCCGAATTTGACTTCCACAGATAAGGTAAGAGTTTCTACTACACAGGCAGACCGGGGAGAGATTTTAGACAGGAATGGACGAGTCCTTGCGGGAAAGGGTGTTGCATCATCGGTTGGAATTGTTCCGGGGAAAATGGAAGATAGAGAGGACGCAATTCAAAAAACGGCAGAATTATTGGAAGTCACACCGGAAACCATAGAAAAGAAACTGTCTGAACAGTGGGTAAAGGAGGACTCATTTGTACCGATTAAGACAATTCCGAAAGTAGAAGAAATGGAATTGATGGCTGCTAATCCGGATGAAGAAGTACTGAAAGAAAAGGAAAGACATGAAAAGCTACTGGAAATTCCCGGTGTGATGATAGCAGATACGGAAGTGCGGGAATATCCATTAGGAGAAGCGGCGGCACATTTGGTAGGGTATGTTCAGAGTGTTACGGAGGAAGATTTAGAGGAGCATGACGGGGAAGGATATACAGTATCTGATGTAATTGGCAGAAGTGGAATGGAGAGCCTGTTTGAATACGAACTGAAAGGCCAGAATGGCTACAGAATTTATATCATAGATTCAGAAGGAAATGAGAAAGAAGAACTTGCTTATATATTAGTGCGGCATGGGCAGAACATACAGCTGACGATAGATGCTGGTTTGCAGGCTTCGCTGTATGAACGGTTTAAGGAAGACAAGAGCTGTTCGGTAGCAATGAATCCGTATACCGGAGAGGTGCTGGCTTTGGTCAGCACACCATCCTATGACAATAATGATTTTATAATGGGATTGTCTAATGAGCAGTGGACTGCACTTAATGAGGATGAGAATAAGCCGATGTATAACCGGTTCCGGCAGGTATGGTGTCCGGGGTCAACATTTAAGCCGATTACTGCTGCGATTGGTTTAGAATCAGGAGCAATCGATTGGGCGGAAGATTACGGAAACACAGGATTGAGCTGGCAAAAGGACGAGTCATGGGGTTCTTATTATGTAACAACCCTTCATGCATACGAACCAGTTACTCTGGAAAATGCCTTGATTTATTCCGACAATATTTATTTTGCAAAGGCGGCATTAAAGATTGGTGCAAAGGAGATGGAAAGCTCTTTGACACGCCTTGGATTCAATGCGGAACTGCCTTTTGAAATTAAGATGGCGGAATCGCAATACTCTAACTCAGAAAGCATTAAAACAGAAATACAATTAGCAGACAGTGGTTATGGTCAGGGACAGGTGCTAGTGAATCCATTACATATGGCTTGTATCTATTCTGCTTTCTGTAATGAAGGGAGTATCATAAAGCCTTATTTGCTTTATCAAAGCGAAGCTGCTGCCGAGTATTGGATAGCGGGAGCATTTTCTGCTGAAACTGCAGACCGGGTGCTGGATGGAATAAAAAAGGTGGTAAACGATTCCCATGGAACCGGATATGCAGCCCACCGGGATGACATAGTCTTAGCAGGAAAAACCGGTACAGCAGAAATCAAGGCATCGAAGGAGGATAACTCCGGAACGGAATTGGGATGGTTTGCTGTTTTTACAGCAGAAGAAACGGCGGAACGGCCTGTATTGCTTATCAGTATGGTAGAAGATGTAAAAGATAGAGGAGGCAGCGGTTATGTCGTGGAAAAAGACAGAATGGTTTTGGAAGAGTGGTTTAGCAGCTATTAGTCTGGTACTGACGATTTGTGTTTCAGGGTGTAGTGATACATTCCCGGAAGAAACACTGGTTGATGAAAACGTAATTGAGGTTTCAGAGAAAAGGAAAAGCGAAGAAGAAGCATCAGAGCAATGGGAAAAGGGCTATAACCTTCCGGTGGAGGAACAGGAAAAGAAGGAAGCTGAAAAGGATTGTAAAAAAATAATGGAACTTTATTTTTCCATTTATGAGGATGCAGATAAAGGTACGGCATCTAATATTGCACTGAATGATAAAACGGTTCTTGAAATACAGAAAAAAGTAATGGAAACAGGATGTCCGGTTGCTACACTGGTGACGTATTCTAACATGGTAAATTATGAAAGTGTTGATAATTTTCTTAAAAAATGCAAGGCTGGAAAAAGCGGTTCCATAGTAGTATACCAGGTACATTATGACGGCGGCATAGGAAGAATGAAATTCATTTTTGATGGAACAGATATGTATGTTTTAACCACAAGCGGTGTGTGGAATGACAATAAACCAAGGATATCCTGCATTTTCTATACCAGAATCAAAGAGTGGAAATATACAGATAAAGGGTGGTTTGGCTATGAGTTGTGTGTGCCGGAGCCGCCGGAGGTCAGTGAAATCATGGATGGAAGCTGTTTGCTAAGAGTAAAACCAATGACAGAAAAACAGCGTGAAATGTCTGAAAAATGTGTACGGGGGCTTGGATATCAGGGAAATAATCTTTTATGCTCCAATTGGGATACAGACCATTTAAAAGAATTGGATTATAATGGGATGTATGAATATCTGTATGCAATGAAATATCAGGAAAAATTCAATCCGGAGAGTTATCCAAATGGAATACCAAAGGAGGAGTTTGAAAATTTGATTATGGAATATCTTCCTGTTACAGCGGAGCAGATACGGGAATATGCAGTATTTGATGAGGAAAAACAGACTTATGTCTGGGTGCGGCTGGGCTGCCTTAACTATTCCCCGACTTTCTTTGGAACTTCTTTGCCAGAGGTTACGGATATGAAAGAAAATGAAGATGGGACAGTCACCTTAACGGTAGAAGCTGTATGCGATATGGTCATCTGTGATGATGCAGTTATAACTCATGAACTTACGGTGCGGTTTGCAGAGGATGGCAGTTTTCAATATTTGGGGAATAAAATCCTTAACGACGGTATTAAAAATATACCGGAATATCAGTATCGTATAAGAGACTGAGTTTTTGGCTAGTAATAATTTGATAATTGATTTGATATACGATATTTAACAAATGCAGGAAATAAATATAGATGTTTGTGGGTATTAAAAAAAGGAGTGTTATAACAATGAAAAAATTTATAAAAATTGTGCTATATATTATAGGTTTGTGCATTGCTCTGATTATGGTATTTTGTTTTTGTATTTTCTATAAGACAAAATATAAAATAACAATTTGTGATACATCAGTTTCTTCAGATGGAATTTATGAAGTGGAACTTTTGGCAATTGGAGAACCGAAATTCCCTTTTGGTTCGGCAAGCGGACGATTGGTTCTAAAAAAAGAAGGTGAAAAAATTGCGAAAAGGGATTTTGAATTATATAATGATGGTGGAAGTATAAGCAGTAATTGCTGGAAAGTCACATGGTATGAGGACTATGCAGAAGTGATTCTGTCAGGTGAAGAACAAAATGATGAGCAGATTATTTTGTATTTTGAGGGTACGGTAGATAGCAAACAGTTACCTGATACAGAAGTTGCAGAGAAAGAAAATGATACATCTGTTGAATATACCACGAAGACGGAGAATATTAATCAGAGGGAATCGAGTCAGGAAAATATAGAGCAGGTAGATAAAGCCAAAAAAGCAGAAAGCTGGACAATAGATGAAAGTAATGGAACCATGTATTTCTTTTTGGATAATCAGAATGGATGGCGTTTGGTGGTAGTAGATGCGGCTGTTGGAAGTAGGTTTTACGTTATGGAACGGACTGCTGATGGCGGCGATACTTGGGAGCGGATTAACGAAGACCCTTTTGATAATCAAGCAGGTGTTGTTGAAGGGGTGATGTTTTTTGATGATAATTTTGGAATAGCGGGACTTGCAGGTGCATCTCAGTCTCATTCTACACTATATATTACAAAAGATGGAGGAAAGTCATTTGATGAGATGAAACTGCCGATGAGTACAGTTACAGAATTACCAGAATCTGCAAAAGAATATGGATTTACGATAGAAGATTATGATTATTTAAATATGCCTCAAAAAGGTGCTATAGCATTGACGATAATGGTTACAACAGATAAAGGGGATAACGATGGAATTGTATTTGAATCAGAAGATGATGGAAGCACATGGAAATATAGAGGGGTAATTCAAAATTAGTATTAATATTATAAATTGGGCAAAGGTTCAGTGGTATTGACCTTTACCCAATTTTTTCATGATATATAGAAAGTTAGCTGTGCAGGAGATGTTTTATTGTGTCCAGATATTCATGTCAGATAATATGGACATGGTTATTTTAGTAGCATTACCTCCGGTAGCGTTGTTATCTGCTCCAATGTTAGTAGCAAAAAAGTATGTATTATCTTTCGTTTCGACGAAGCCCACAAACCATCCATTCACATCTTGTCCATCCACACGTCCGGTGCCAGTTTTTCCGTAGAATGTTCCGGCATCGGAAGAGGAAAGGCAGATGGAATTTTTTACGGCTTCAATGTTTTCAGGAGAAAAATCAAAGCTGTTATTATGTAGCTTTGTTAAAAGTTCGACCTGCTCTATTGGAGAAATTTTTAACGAAGATTCCATCCAATATGTGGAGATATCGCTATCCATGTTTTCATTTCCATACCCGATTTCTTGAATATAGCTGTAAAGGTTCTTGGCTCCAAGCTGTCTGTCTATGGACTGGAAATACCAGTTAACAGAAGCGTTCATTGCAGACTGCAGGGTCTGGTCTGTGTTCCATGCTTCAAATGGATAGGTTTTCCCGTTCCATGTAATAAGGGAATCTTCTGGTGTAATGATGCCCGCTTCCAATCCAAATAAAGCATCATATATTTTATAAGTGGAGTCTGGCGCAACACGCAGGACAGCATGCTCCTTGTCGTGGACATGCCAAGCATCATTTTCTAAATCATATAAAACAAAGCTTCCTTGGTATTTTCCAAAGTATGCAGTAAGGTCAACATAGGAAATATTTTGGGAGGAAGCTTTCCATTGGTAGTGATTTTCATCAGCTGCGTATGTAGAGATAAAAGGGGCAAGTCCTAAAAGGAGAATAGTAATCAGCAAAAAAGCAGTCATACCTTTAAGTTTTTTCCAAGGTGTCGGTTTCTCATAAGCGGCAATATTGATAATTCGCCGCCGCATTTGCTTCATGTTTCCTCCAAGACCGGAAGCAAAGGGAAAAGGAGATAGAGAAATTTGTTCTGCAAAGTTAATCAGCGTATTCCCATAATCCGCATAGTCCTCTTCTTTAAGCATTTCCAGAACAGAAGTGTCACAGGCAACTTCTTTGTCACTACGCATTTGCTTCATTGCGTACCAGACAAGGGGATTAAACCAATATATTATGATTGCAAGATTCATTAGGAAACTAACAAAAGTATCCTTGTGTTTGTAGTGCTGCAGTTCGTGTAGCAGCATAAACCTCATATTGGACATATTGCAATTTGATATGCCACATTGAGGCGGGCGGTTTTTGTCTGTTGAGGCATAATCTGAAATTAAATGAATTGGCAGATAAATGCATGGTCTCAGTAGTCCTGCAATAACAGGAGATTTCAAAAAAGCGGTACTGTAAACAGGGATATTTCGTGTTATTTTCATTTCATACAAACATTGTTTATAAAGTCTGCGAACCTCTGGGTTTTGAAGAGGTAGTGCAGATTTCCTTAAAGTGCGCAGACGGAGGGCGGATTTTATTACCAATATCGTCATTACCATCATCCCCGCAATCCAACTTCCCAGCATAATATATCCGATAATGGATGGTGTCACATTATTTACGGAAAGAGTGAAGTCATTTATCCAATTTGCATTCCCGATTGAATCTGCTCCCATAGCTCCGCCTATAGTGGTTGCGGCATTGGAAGCAGGAGAATTTTTCAGATTGTGAAGCCACGAGAAGATTGGGGAAAAACCGATTAGACGGAAGGGTATAAAGGGAACTGTCAGCAATCCCAGTAACAGGAACCACAGATTATACTGCATCCGGCTGGACAGATTATTTTTGAATATCCGTTTGGCAATCAAAAGAATTCCGATGATACCGCTGATAAACACATTGCATAGGAAAAAGCGTATCATAAAATCAGCCATGTTAATTACCTCCTTTTTTGGACCTCTTGGAAAGAAGGGTGCGGAGAGTATCTATTTCTGTTTCAGACAGTCTGTCATTTTCTATGTATGCAGACAGCATGGCGGTGATATCTCCGTTATAATAGCGCTCCAGAAAGGAATTGCTTTTCTGGTCGATATATTCGCTTTCTTTGACTACCGGAGTGTAAACAAATACACGACTCTGTTTTTCATAAGTAAGAGCACCCTTGGTTACAAGACGTTTAATCAGTGTCTGTATCGTTTTAGGACTCCAGCTTGTGGTTTGCAATAATTTTTCTGTTATTTCATTGGTGCTGATTGGTGCGTATTTCCATACGATTTTCATCACTTCAAATTCAGCTTCAGAAATTTGTGGTAATTTGTTCATGCAATGCCTCCCAAAATCTTACGTGTGTAATAAAAATAGTATATTCTGTACCTGATAAAATGTCAATATATTTGCTTGCTGGAATATCAAAATAATAAATTTTCAAATTATACATTAATACAAGTATTTGTTGAGTTTGGATAAACTTTATGATAAATTATTAATAATAAAGAGAAGAAGCGCTACTAAGCACAACAGTACTATAAGAGGAAGTGGAAAAATGGGAATACAGGAATATTTATCTGATTTGTTAAATAATCAGTTAGGAGAGATAAAGTACAGATACAGAGTAAAAATAGTAGAGGATATTAAAGACAGGATGTGTTCTATCCTATCCAGATGGGAAGAGGAGGATTTTAGGAGAACCGTTCTATTTGTGACGGATGAAGAGGCATTGTTTTATGAGCCGCCAGCACCGGATGATGTGAGGAGATTTGTTGTGGCAACAATCCGGAACAGTATGCTTGAGGTGGCTGCCAGTGTTAATTGCAGTCAGTTTAAAATGCCGGAATCTTTATCCAATGAGAAGGTAAAAAGCATAACGTCAAATGCAATTTGCTATTTTAGACAATGTGAATTTGAAACGCTGCAGAATGAGGCGGGAAATATGCAATATGCAGATGTATATGGAGAAGCGATTCAAAAATATCCGCTGGCATGGACCGTATTAAAACGGGCAGCTGCAACAGATGACAGGGAAGATGTGTTTGAAACGGTACATGAAGTCAATTTGGAGACTGTGAAAGGAATATTTTCTGAAAATAAATGTAAGGTGGCAATTTGCGATGGATATAGTTTGGAATTTGACGAGCGCTTGCAGGAAGAATTGGATAATGTAATATCCGGTAGGACAGATATATTTTATGTGGATTGTTTTAAGGGGTTATCAAGAAACTTTGAAAAGATATTACATGTACTTCAAATTATTTTGGAAAATGGAAAGGCTTTTGTAACCTGCAATTATTATATTAGTGATGGGCGTATAGAAAAGCGAAAAAGAATTTTAAGAGCATTTCATAATGAGAGCGAAGTATACGACAACATGCGAAATCTTACAGGCTTGCCTCCATTTTTTAAAAATGTGTTAGTTACCTTTTGTGAATAACAGATTGGAGGACAAATACATGACATTAAATCAGCTAAAATATGTGATTGCAATTTCAAAGGAAAACTCCATTAATGAGGCGGCAAAGAAGCTGTATATTTCACAGCCGAGCCTTACGAGTGCTCTCCAGTCTTTAGAAAAGGAGGTAGGCTTTGACATTTTCCTGCGCTCGAAAAGTGGAATATCCTTGACGGTGAAGGGCTCAGAATTTTTAGGCTATGCCAAGTCCGTTGTTGAACAATATGATATACTGGATGCAAAATATATATCAAAAAGTAATATAAAGAGGACTTTTCATGTATCTATGCAGCACTATACCTTTGCAGTAAATGCATTTGTTGAGGTGATTAACCAGTATGGCATGGATGAGTACGAGTTTGAGATTCATGAAACGAAGACCCATGAAGTAATTGAAAATGTGAAGAACCAGAAGAGTGAAATCGGTGTATTGTACCAGAATGATTACAATAAAACAGTTCTGGATAAAATATTTGGCGAGTCGGGGCTTACATTTACACCGTTGTTTGACTGCAGCATTTATGCTTATATGAGTAAAAAGAATCCGCTTGCGAATAGAACGGAAATTACCATGGAGGATTTGGATGAATATCCATGCCTGGCATTTGCCCAGGGAGATTATAATTCCTTTTATTTTGCGGAAGAGGTTTTAAGTACATATGAATACAAGAGACTGGTGCGGGCAAATGACAGAGCAACGCTTCTCAACCTGATGGTTGGAATCAATGGCTATACATTATGCTCCGGAATCATATGTGAGGATTTAAATGGGTCAGACTACTGTGCGGTAAAATTAAAAACGGATGAAAAGATGACCATTGGGTATATATCCAGAAAAGCATCTGTACTAAGCGAGATGGGCGAAAAATATATAGCGGAATTGAGTAAATACAAAGAAAAGGTTTTAAAATAACAATAAAGTAGTCTGATGTTATAGCTTTTTCCTATATGGCATAATAAAATATTGAAATTATACAGATAAGCTGTTTGATGGTAATATTTTTACATGAAATAAACCTATTAAAATGATAGGTAAATAGAGTTTTGGAGGATGATGTGCATGGAGAGAGGAATCAATACGCGATGTTTACACTTAGAAGAAACAGAGGGTAAAACAGAGAATTATGGTGCACTAAGCTATCCCATATATCAGACGGCAACATATGCACATCCGGGGGTAGGAAGAAGCACAGGATATGATTACAGCAGACTGCAGAATCCAACCAGGGAACAGCTTGAAAAGACAGTTGCCAGTTTAGAAGGAGGGATAGATGCATTTGCCCTTTCCACAGGAATGGCGGCGATTACACTGCTTATGGAAATATTTCAACCGGGAGACCACATTATAGCGGAGGGGGATTTATATGGTGGAAGTATCCGGTTATTTGATAATGTATCAAAAAAGAATAATTATGAATTTACATATCTTAACTGCTCTGAGGATGATATAGAAGGTCATATCAAAGAAAATACCAGGGCAATATATATTGAAACACCAACGAATCCCATGATGAATGTATCGGATATTAGAAAAATTGCCGGCATCGCAAAGAAGCATAACTGTCTTTTGATTGTGGACAATACGTTTTTGTCACCATATTTTCAGAATCCTTTAAAGCTTGGGGCTGATGTTGTGATTCACAGCGGAACCAAATTTTTGGGCGGGCATAATGATACGCTTGCAGGATTTATTGTGACAAATAAAGAAGAGATACGGGAAAAGCTGCGGTTCTTAATCAAGACTACAGGGGCAGGTCTGGCGCCCTTTGACAGCTGGCTGATTCTCAGAGGTATAAAAACGCTTGGGATACGCATGGAGAAGTCTCAGGAAAATGCAATCCGGGTTGCAGACTGGCTGAAAGAGCAGAAGCGAGTGACAAAGGTATTTTATCCGGGGCTGCCGGAACATCCGGGATATGAAGTAATGAGGAAGCAGGCGAGAGGCTTTGGTTCTATGATTACATTTAATGTGGATACGAAGGCGCATGCACTTAAAATACTTGAAAGTGTCAGAATGATTAAATTTGCAGAAAGCTTAGGAGGAGTGGAGACGCTTATCACTTATCCGGCAACACAGACCCATGCAGATGTACCGGAGGATGTACGGCTGAAAAATGGCATTACAGCCTGTACCCTCAGAATATCCACTGGTATTGAGGACTGTGAGGATTTGTTAAATGAACTCTCTGCGGTTTTCAAGGGGATTGATGATTAGTAAAGTCTTTTGGTTAGGTTTTAGAAAGGGTTGTTGCAGATATGGCAGAAAGAAATTTGAATTTTGATGAAATAATAGAAAGAAGGGGCACAGGCTGTCTGAAATATGATTTTGCAGTAAGAAGAGGTATGCCGGAGGATGTGCTTCCCCTCTGGGTGGCAGATATGGATTTTAAAACATCTTCCTATGTTGAGGATGCGGTTATCGAAAGAACAAGGCATGGAATCTTTGGTTACAGCGAAGCGCAGGAGCCGTATTTGGAAGCAGTGGCAGGCTGGATGAGACGACACCATAACTGGGAGGTGGAGCCAGGGTGGCTGATTAAAACTCCGGGAGTTGTATTTGCCCTGGCTATGGCAGTTAAAGCATACACGGAGCCTGGTGACTCTGTTTTGATTCAGCAGCCAGTGTATTATCCATTTTCGGAGGTAATTCAGGATAATGGCAGGGCTGTTGTCAGCAATGATTTATATCTTGGTGAGGATAACAGGTATCATATTGATTTTGAAGATTTTGAGAAAAAGATAACAGAGAACAATATCAAGCTTTTTTTACTCTGCAATCCTCATAATCCATCCGGAAGAGTGTTTTCAGAGGAGGAGCTCATTGGGCTTGGAGATATATGCCTAAAGTATGGTGTTATCGTGGTAAGCGATGAGATTCATAACGATTTTATTTTCAAGGGTAAGCACAGGGTTTTTGCTTCTGTAAAAAAAGAATATGAGGATATTTCTATTGTATGTACTTCTCCGAGCAAAACCTTTAATCTTGCCAGCATGCTGATATCGAATATATTTATTCCCAATCGGCAGCTGAAAGCCAGGTATAGAAGACAGGTGGATGCAGCGGGAATCAGCCAGCTTAGCGCTCTTGGACTTGTGGCAGTTCAGGCGGCATATACGGATGGTGAAGAATGGTATCAGGCAATGCATGCATATGTAAAGGATAATATTGCTTATGTAAGAAAATATGCAGAGGAAAATCTGCCGGGAGTAACCGTGATTGATGGGGAAGGAACCTATCTTGTGTGGCTCGATTTCAGGGGAACCGGAATTGATGCAGATGAACTTGACAGGCGGATTATCTATGATGCAAAGCTGTGGCTTGACAGTGGAAAGATTTTTGGTGATGCAGGAAGAGGATTCCAGAGAATCAATGTGGCGGCACCGAGAAAAATATTAACAGAATGCTTGGAACGGATTCAAGCTGTGATTTAGAGAAGACTAAAATCCATTGCGTCAGGCAATTCACCATTTCCAACCCAACTTCATATAATAATTTAGAGCGATGAAATGAAAAGAGCTACGAAGCTAAGACGTGAAATAAATCAGCATAATTTATGACAAACATAAAAATACCATATCATTTTTGTAGTCTATATGAAGTAAAACTGGAATTGGAAAGGAGATTATTATGGGTGAAGAAATGGAACTGGAAGTGGAAAGCCTGATGTATGAAGAGGTGGACAGAGCGGATTATGGCGAAGCAGATAAGCCGATGTGTATGGACAAAGACAAAGCAGGCTGTTCAGCGGTAGGATATCAGGATGTTAATGTCTGCATTCCTGTTACAATTAAACCCTTTGGGGAAGCCGGCAATGCAAAAACCAAATGTCTGGGTAAGGCTGTTGTATCCTCTGATTGTGACAAATGTCCGGGGAAACCAGGGGAGGTATGCAAATTTACCATCAGCCAGAAGCTGCGTGTTGAAGTTCCTGTTGTTTTTGGCGCAAGGGCAGAGGTTGGAGAAGCAGCCATTGACTGTGGCTGTGCAGAAGGTGGAAAATGCGATAAGTTTGAGTAACTGCTTACAACCCATGCTGCAAAGCGTCGTATTATAACAAATGAAATGACCGTCAGAACCCACCTGTAGGTGGATTCTGATGGTCATTTTTTTATGAAAAAATTGGCAGTTGACAAGCTACATGCAGTTAGTTTAGACTAACATGGATGATTGGAAACCCTGTTTCAAACTATTATAAAAAGGTGAGGAAATGAAGAAAAAAGAGAAGTTATTTATGGCAGTGGCTCTGCTGTTTTGCGTGCTGCTATTTTTGCAGCGTCTGACAGGAGAAATCGGACATGCAGTTTTTGGTATACTTTTGGCGTTTCTTGTTATCGTACATATGTTCAGGCAGATTACGAAAATGAAGCATAAGAAAATGTCAGTACAGATAGCAGACTGGGTTCTCATGGCAGCTTTGGCGGCTTTATTTTTGACGGGAATGTTGCTGCATCCATTGCAGGGGATGTTGATAATAAAGATTTTGCATAAGCTTGCGGCAGTTATTTTTGTATTGGGAATCCTTGTACATATCTTACAGCACAGAAAAATACAGTGTGAAAATTTAACTGCCAATAGATAAGCTCATAGGAAAATGCACAATATTTTAAAATTCCAATATATTATCTTATAAGGATGTATCAGGAGAAGATTTTATAATGGAAGAAAAGGAAAATGTTCTGGTTAACACCTGTAATTTTATGGATGTAAAGCCAATTATGATGGATTTGCCATACCCGCCCATTCGTGTAAGTGGGAAAAACCAGGCGTATGCGAATCTGCTGAATATGGACTATTGTGGTTCTGTATCGGAGATGTCAGCTATCACCCAGTACATTAACAATGAAAACCGTTTGGCATGTGAAAAATGTCCCCTGGCAAAAACCATATTAGGGATTGCCATGGCGGAAATGATTCATTTGCAGAAATTAGGGGAATTGATTTTCCTGTTGGGCGGCAATATTGGCTTTGCAGTGAAGCAAAAGGATGGGAGAATGAAACTGTGGACACCGGAATATCTGAACATTCCAGAGCATGCCAAAAGAATGCTGATTGCCGATATTGAGTCGGAAAAAGCGGCAATCAATCAGTACAGGATGCATATGAAAATGATAAATGACTGTCATGTCAATGCTGTGCTGGCAAGAATTATCAAGGATGAGGAATATCATATTATGCTGTTACAGACGATGGCAAAGGAATTATAAATATGAATATAGAAAGAAAAATGTATTTAATATGTACAAAAAAGATTTACCGCTTTAAAATATGCATATAATGATTAATACCATGGGCAGACAGTCTGAAGTTACATTTTGGATTGCCTGCTTTTGGAGATTAAATCAGAATAAGAGAGGGTAGAATGGATTGAATATTGCAAATAAGTGGGAATTTTACATAAAAAGGAACTTAAAACGGGACTTTCATGAATGTATAGTTGATATTGAGAAACATCCTGTGGTACAGCAGATGAAAAAGTATCCTCATCATGGTAATACTAACTGCTATCAGCACTGTCTTAAGGTTGCCTATTACAATTATTTGATTTGCAATATATTTGGATTACGTGCCAGAGAAGCGGCAAGAGCTGGAATGCTGCATGATTTGTTTTTATATGACTGGCATACACACGCCAAGAAAACAGGTGCCCATTTTCATGGGCTGACACATCCCAAAACAGCCATGGAGAATGCACAAAAAAATTTTCAATTAAGTGAGGTGGAGAAAGATATGGTTTTAAAACATATGTGGCCGTTAACAATCATTCCACCCCGGTATCCGGAGTCCTTTGTGATTTGTCTGATAGATAAATATTGCTGTATCTGTGAAATTATAGGTCATTTGATACATAGATAAAATAGCCCTTCTGTGTTTTTTGCATTTGCAGGTGAAAGTGTAAAAACAGAAAAAAATGAATATCGGAATAGCTTACTCTATATAAGTTCTGGTTGTTATGGTATTGGGAACAGATATTGTAACTGTTGACATTACATCGGCTGCAGAGTAGAATATATTAAAAAACAACATACAGCAGTTAAGTGAGGTACAAGTATATGCAGATTTCAAGCAGATTTACGATTGCAGTTCATGTTTTCACCTGTATTGATACCTTTGAGAAGGATTACAAGATTACCAGTGAATTTCTTGCTTCCAGTGTGAACGTGAACCCGGTTATTATCCGAAAACTATTACAACAGCTAAAAGCTGCGGGATTAGTAAATGTAGCAAGGGGAAGCGGTGGTGCATCCATAGCAAAGCCGTTAAAGGAGATTACATTTCTTGACATATATAAAGCGGTGGAATGTGTGGAGAATGACACGCTGTTTCATTTCCATGAAAATCCCAATGCCGATTGTCCCGTGGGAAGAAATATCCATCTGATATTAGATGACAAGCTTAAACGGGTGCAGGATGCGATGGAGCGGGAGCTGGCATCTATCACTTTAGAGGATGTAAAAAAGGATGCGGCAAGATATATCAGCCGGGAATAAATGTTTTAAAGATATAAATAGGGTACCGTTACAGGTTCCTTATTTTTTTTTGAAAAATTTTGTTGTAACTATTGACATTACAACAGACTTGTGGTATTGTCTTGTTGTAACAAAAAATATTACAACAAAATTATAAGGAGGATATTATTATGAAAGTAGCAGTTGTATGTGCAAACGGAAAAGCAGGTAAGTTAATTGTTAAGGAGGCAGTTGAGAGAGGACTGGATGTGACTGCAGTTGTCAGGGGAGAGAACCAGACAGTTGCAAAGAATGTCATCCAGAAGGATTTGTTTGATTTGACTACAGCAGATTTAGAGTCCTTTGATGTGGTGGTAGATGCATTTGGTGCATGGGTAGAAGAGACACTTCCACAGCACAGCACTTCATTAAAGCATTTATGTGACATTCTTTCCGGAAAGGAAACAAGACTTTTGGTGGTAGGCGGAGCAGGAAGTCTCTATGTGAATCCGGAGCACACAGCACAGGTTATGGACGGTCCGGATTTTCCAGATGTATTTAAGCCATTGGCGGCAGCTCAGGGAAAGGCACTGGAGGAGCTTCGCTTAAGAAATGATGTGAAATGGACATTCGTAAGCCCTGCCGGTGATTTCCAGGCAGAGGGTGAGAGAACCGGAGAATACATCCTTGCGGGTGAAGAGCTTACCTTAAATGACAAGGGTGAAAGCATCATCAGCTATGCGGATTACGCCATTGCAATGGTGGATGAGATTACAAAGGGAAATCACATTCAGGAAAGAATCAGTGTTGTGAGAAAATAATTGGTTTTTATGCTTGCAGAATGCCCCGGGATAAAGACTGTCTTGGGGTATTTTGTAATACAGTATTTGTCAGGAAAAGATTTGTGGTATTATAAAACAGATAAAAGACGTGATACGGAAAGGCTGGAATGATGATGGATAATTTGAAAACGCAGGAGGGCAGACTGGATTATCTGCTCCGAAAATTCAAAGAGGATTCTGTACAGTACAGGGATTTGGAGGTTCAGAATGATTATGAGAATAAACGCATGGCATTACGCTCGCTTATGAATATCCGTATGCCGAAAAGCATGTCCGGGGATGTACTTACAGTACAGGATGCATTTCTGAAAAAAGAAGCAGAGGAAAAGGGTATTGTGACGTTGAAGGATATCAGGACGGTTGGCGAGCAGTATGGAAGCAGTCATCCGTTTGCAGATAGAATCTCCATCTGGCAGGGTGATATTACAAGGCTTCAGGTAGGGGCAATCGTAAATGCTGCCAATTCACAGATGTTAGGCTGTTTCGTTCCATGCCATAGGTGTATCGACAATGCAATCCATAGCGCGGCAGGTATAGAACTTAGGGAGGAATGTAATCATTTGATGAACCAGAAGCGTATCCGGTATGGACAGTCATTTGAGGAACCTACCGGGCAGGCGGTGCTTACAAAGGGTTATAATCTTCCGGCACAGTATGTTATTCATACAGTAGGCCCGATTGTCGGATATCAGTTGACGGATTCCTTAAGGCAGGATTTGAGAAACTGTTACCGGAGTGTATTAAAATGTTGTGTGGAAAATGGTATTCGCAGTGTGGCGTTCTGCTGCATTTCCACTGGGGAATTTCATTTTCCCAATGATGAAGCGGCAAAGATTGCAGTGGCGGAAACGACAGCATTTCTTGAGGAATACGGAGAACAGCTTGACAGGGTGATTTTTAATGTGTTTAAGGATTTAGATAGAGATTGTTATGAGAATTTGATATAGATAAATTTGAAGGTAAGAAGGACAGAACTGGTATCTCTTTTGTGCAATGAAAAAGAATGAGTTATCAAAAAGAGGTGGAATAAATGTTTAAACAGATTCAGAAAGGAAATAAAAGGATGGATTTTTCACAGTTTTTAAGCGGTATGCCGGCCAAAGATTATATTTTCCAGCACATTCCGTATGAAGAACAGACGGCAGCAGCAGCGGAAATGATTAAAAATGCAGATGCAGTGCTGATTGGGGCAGGCGCAGGACTTTCCACAGCAGCGGGACTAGAATATGGTGGAAAACGGTTTACGGAAAATTTTAGTGAATTTATAGAGAAATATGGTTCTGAATATATGAGGGACATGTACAGTGCCGGGTTTTATCCATTTCCCACAGAGGAAGCAAAATGGGGTTACTGGTCCAAGCATGCCTGTATAAACAGGATTGAACCGGATGCACTTCCGCTTTACCGGAAGCTTTATGAAATGGTAAAGGAAAAGCCGCATTTTGTTCTTACCACTAACGTAGACCACCAGTTTTGGAAAGCCGGATTTGAGAATGAGGCTGTTTTTGCCACCCAGGGAGACTACGGAGAAATCCAGTGTGAGCGGGGCTGCCACGATAAAACATATGATGCAGTGGATATGTTTAAGCAGATGAACCAGGCAAGAAAGGACTGCCTGATACCGGCTTACATGGTTCCGAAGTGTCCGGTGTGCGGTGGAAGCATGGCAATGCATTTACGCTGTGACCAGTATTTTGTGGAGGATGAACACTGGCATGAGGCAGCTGGACGGTATGCAGCATTTTTAAAAGAATATAGCGGGAAAAATGTGGTGCTGCTGGAGCTGGGAGTGGGATTTAACACCCCGACAATTATTCGTTTTCCATTTGAAAAGATGATGAGGGAAAACCGGAACTGGAGACTGATTCGGCTGAACCTTAAGGAAGCGGTTGTGCCGGAAAGCTTTGGGGACAGGGCAGTGGGAATCAATGAGGATATTGCGAAGACGGTTGAGGATATGGACAGACTGATATGATAGTTGACTCTTCTTGCTAAATCATGAAAAAAGTGGGATAAGCCCAATAGGCTTTGTCCCACTTCAACAAACTTATTTGCTTGCGAGTTCTCTGATAGCACACAAATTATTTTATTTCATGAAGTAATGGTTAACGATTTCTAGAAAGCCTGTTGATTTTATATAAAACGGCTGCTACAATCGTTACGAGCAATTCCGTCATTGGATAGGCACACCATACGCCTGTCATTTCCCAAATTGATGACAACAAAAACGCCATAGGGATTAAAATAACAAATCCTCTGAGCATGGAAATAATCTGTGCGAAAAACGGCTTTTCGGTTGAAACAAAATAGGTTGCCAGTACAATATTAAGCCCTATAAACGGGCAGGCAGTAAAATAAAGTTTCAGTCCGCTTACCGCAAAATCCGCAAGGATTAAATTTCCCTCACTGTTGAATACAGAAGTTAAAGCGGAGGCTCCGAAGAATATGATAGAATATATCGCTCCCGATAAAATCAGCATTGTGACTATTGCATATTTCAGTATGCTGTTGACATTTTTCGCATTTCCGCTTCCGTAGTTTCGGCTGATAATCGGTTGTATGCCCTGCGATAATCCTGTGTATATTGCTACTACCACAAGAGAGATTACAGTTATAACACCGAAAGCCGCAACACCCACATTTCCCGAAATACGCAGGATAATAAAATTAAACAGAAACATAACGATACCCGAAGTAGCTTCCGTGAGGAACGGAGATACACCGCTTGAGAGTATTCCTCCTAAATCTTTTTCGCAAGGTGCAGATTTGACAAGGCTGAATTTATTTTTTCCTGTGATAAAATACGGGGATAATACAGCAATACTGATAACCGGAGCTAGCCCTGTAGCAAAAATGGCACCGAAAATCCCCATGTTAAGTGGAAAAATGAAAATGTAGTCAAGCACTACATTGGATAAACTTCCCACTATCATTGCCGCCATAGAAAGTGACGGTTTCCCATCGTTACGTAGAAAACACTGTAAAAGATGGTTTGTTAAAAAAGCGGGAGCAAACAGCATCATAACCCTGAGATATGTATTGGTTATATCAAACACCGTACCATCTGCCCCTAAAACTTTTACAATTGTTCCAGAAAAGAACACTCCCGCCAAAACAAACACGATAGCAAACAACACAACAAGATATAATGCATTTGTAAAAATCTGATTTGCTTGTTTTTCTTCATTACGGCTTTTACAGATAGAATACTTTGTTCCGCCGCCCATACCGAGCATAAGTCCTGTTCCATTGATAAGACAGAGTATCGGAAATGCAAGGTTGAGAGCGGTTAAACCATTAGCCCCTAACTTAGCTGATACAAAGAAAGTATCCGCTAATGTGTAGCAGGAATATGCCAGTTGACCCAAAATATTCAGAGATACATATTTTGAAAAATCTCTGAAAACATTTTGATTTTTCATTCTTCTTCCTTTTATTTCGGCTAATTTGTGTAAAATCGTCTTATTCGGCTTGGAAGCACAAAAAACCCCCGTACACAAATAGCCTTTGTGTACGGGAGCGTTTCAAACCGTCTATTTATGATATCACATATCAATTTGATTTGCAATCACTAAAATCTTTTAGTTTAACTCTTACGTAAGGGTCGTACATAAGTGATTTCGCTCTCCACCTATCGTATCCCTTGCACATGCCCGTATATGATTGAGCTTTTGTACCAAAAAAGTATTTTTAACAAAACAGAAACAAAACGCAAATAATACAAAAACATTTCCATGCTATCTTATAGTCACAAAGCAAGTAAAAAATAAAAAGGAGATTGATAAGCATGGCAAAATCAAAGTTAGTAAAAGCAAATCAAAAGATTGCAGAAAATGTAGTAGAAGGCTACAAAAAAATTGAAGAGGGCGTAGTTGGCGGGTACAAGAAAATCGAGGAAGGTGCCGTGGATGGATTCAACAAAATAGCGGATAAGTTTGTGGACAATTATCTGACCAGAGAAGGCGAGTCTGTAGAGGAGGCAAGGGCAAGGTTAGCTGGGGAGCAGAAAGCAAGGGAAGAAGCAAGTAAGGTAGAACGGGAGGAACGTTCGGTAAGGCAGAAGGCAATCGTTGAGAAGAATATGCAGAAGGCACAGAATGTATCGTTAGAAGCAAGAAGAAAGGCAGGTCTGTAATCATGAAGAAAAGTACATTTATTGCAATGATTTTGGGAACGATAGGAGGAATTTTGTTTGCGCTGGGTATGTGTATGGCACTGATTCCGGAGTGGAATGCATTTAAGCCGGGTGTTGTTATGGGCTGTATTGGTATCGTCGTGCTGCTGGTTATGGTAATCGTCTGGAGAAAAATGGAGAACAAGGCTCCGGTGAAGCTGTCGGGAAAAACCATAGGTGCAGTACTGATTGGAATCATAGGTGCTTTACTCCTTGGTGTTGGAATGTGTCTTACCATGGTATGGAGCCATATGGTTATGGGTATTGTAATTGGTCTTGTAGGAATCGTGGTTCTTCTCTGTCTGATACCTTTTATCAAAGGCTTGAAATAACCAGTAAGTAGAATAAAGAGTGCAGCAGATAAATGGGAAAACTCTGCTGCATTTTTCTTTGCACAAAGCAATGAGAACTTTACAAAATGTGTTTATGTAAAGGCAAAGTATAGGACGAGCATGTTCACAGTTTAGACACAATTTACAAACAATACACAAACAAAGCTGGTGTACAATAAAAAACAGGATTGTGCTTCTTGATGAAAGTGAAAAATTTTTATAAGATAAAAAAGGAATTATGTGTCTGTAAATTGTTTTTCTTATTTTGCAGGTATAATATGTTATGTGCTGGCAGCCGTTACCCTTACTGCAAGCTGCTATTATATCATTGTCCATATCAGACAGGACATCAGGGAAACAATAAAGCCAGCCATAGCGGCAAATCCGTATATGAATAAGGTGGCCACTGATTACAGGCTGCGGACTATCTTGTTTGCAGTTCCCGGAATGGTAAGCAATATTATCTTTGCGGCATTTAACGGAGTGATAGGGATTACCAGTCGTTCCGCGTGGTTTGGTACGTTATCGGCATATTATATTTTGTTAAGTATTATGCGGGTGGGAATTGTAAGACAGGAAAGAAAAATTTCCGTTGTCAAAGATGAAAACGAGCATGTCCGGCAGGAGCTGCTGGTTTATCACAGAAACAGTGTGTTGTTTATTTTCATGGCAGTTGTATTAGCGGGCGCGGTTGTTCTGCTGGAAAACTCCCAGGGTGGCAAAAATTATCCCGGATTTACTATATATGCAGTGGCAGCATATACCTTTTATAAGATTATTATGTCCTCCATTCAGGTGGTTAAGGTAGGAAAAAGAAAATCTCCCCTTCTTTCCATAACCAGAAGGATTGGATATATAGATGCCTGTGTTTCCATTTTGACACTTCAGACAGCGATGTTTGCTTCTTTTGCAGAAGGAGAGGAAGTGCTTATAAAACGGATGAACGGAATAACCGGAGCGGTTGTATGCGTAATGGTTTTAAGTCTGGGCGTACAGGGAATCTGTGCCTCTAAAGGAATGAAGGATAAATTGATGACAGGAGGGAAACGTGATGATTCACATACTTGTAGTGGAAGATGATGTAAAATTAAACCGGATTGTCTGCACCTATTTAAATGACAGTGGATTTCAGGCGAAGGGGTGTCTGTCTGCAGGTGAAGCGTATGAGGAAATGTATAATAATCTGTATGAGCTGATTATTTCCGATATTATGATGCCGGAAATTGACGGATTTGAATTTGCCCGGACAGTCAGACAGGTAAACAAAACGGTTCCGATTTTATTTATGTCAGCAAAGGATGATTTGCCATCCAAACAGAAAGGGTTTCAGCTGGGAATTGATGACTATATGGTAAAACCCGTTGAACTGGAGGAGCTGCTGCTCCGTGTCAGGGCTTTGTTTCGCAGGGCAAATATAGAAATGGAGCGGAAGATTACGGTGGGTAATCTGGAGCTGGATGCAGATGGGATGAGTGCCACGATTGATGGAGAAGAAATTAGTCTTACGACCAGAGAATTTAATATCATATACAAGCTGTTATCCTATCCGAAAAAGACATTTTCCAGAGCCCAGCTCATGGATGAATTCTGGGGTGTGGACACAGAAACCAGTCTTCGTGCCGTGGATGTCTATGTGACAAAATTAAGGGATAAATTATCGGCGTGCGACGGCTTTAAGATTGTGACGGTAAGAGGTCTTGGATATAAGGCGGTATTGGTATGAAAAAAAGAAACGATAAAAATCAGGAAACGGTAAAGGAGAGCAGGTTTCCATCTTCCCTGTTTGCAATTTATCTTATAACTCTTCTTTTGATGTCAGGCATTCATACAGGGCTGGTTGTGCTTGTAAACCGCATGGAGTGGAATGCGGTGGTGCAGACAGTTGTCCCGACCATCTATTGGGGCATGGTAGCAGTGGTACTTACCCTATTTACCAGAAGGAAAATCCGTGCCACCTATGAAGAGCCTATGCACAAGCTGGCAGAGGCAACCGAAAATGTGGCAAATGGGGACTTTTCTGTGTATATTCCTACGCTTCACACCCAGAATAAATGGGATTATCTGGATGTTATGATTATGGATTTTAATAAAATGGTGGAGGAGCTGGGAAGCATTGAAACGTTGAAAACCGATTTTGTGTCAAATGTGTCCCATGAAATGAAAACGCCCATTGCCATTATCAAGAATTATGCAGAACTGCTGAAAGCAGAACATATTACGGAAGAACAGAGAAAAGAGTATGCAGAAAGCATTGAAGGGGCGGCGATGAGGCTCTCCAATCTGATTAGTAATATTCTAAAGCTTAGTAAATTAGAGAATCAGAGGATTATCCCGGAGGTAGAGGTGTATGATGTGAGCAGGCAGTTATGCGAATGTATCCTTCAGCTTGAAGATGCATGGGATGAGAAGGAAATTGAGCTGGAAACAGAGATAGAGGATGTGGCACTGGTGCAGGGAGACGAAAGTCTTTTGGAGCTGGTGTGGAATAATCTTTTGTCTAATGCCATCAAGTTTACGGAGCCGGGAGGAACCATTACGGTGAAGCAGAGCACAGATGAAGGATTGGTAAGCATAGCTGTTTCGGATACGGGATGCGGCATGGACAGTGACAGCGTGAAGCATATATTTGACAAGTTCTATCAGGGAGACACCTCCCATTCCAAAGAAGGAAACGGGTTAGGGTTAGCATTGGTAAAACGGGTGCTGGAGCTGCTGGACGGAGAGATTCAGGTTTTCAGCGAGCCTGGAAAAGGAAGTACCTTTCTTGTGACACTGCCCGCAGGGGATGTATCTGAAAACAGGGATGGAGGAAAACGGTAATGGATGATACAGAAATCAGGAAAAAAGAATTTATAGGATATGAATACAAAGAGGTAATTACAGATAAAAGCAGGGTATCTTTTCTGCTGGATGGATATGAGAATTTTGGATGGGAATCAGACGGGAACATTTATGAGGCTTCCGGAGAACACACAAATCCACAAAATCAAAGAAAAGTAATCCTGCGGCTGAAACGGAACCGGAAGCTTGTAAATAAAATGGAGCTTACAAGACTTCAGCGAAATTTTGAAAGCTGTGTCAGTGAAATTGAAACGCTGGAAAAATCAAAAACCTCTGCTGCCACTATGTATGCACTTATTATAGGTGTGTTGGGAACCGCATTTATGGCGGGCTCTACCTTTGCAGTGACGGCAGAGCCGCCCCATATAATATTGTGTATCCTGCTTGCCATACCGGGCTTTATCGGATGGATTCTTCCATATTTTGTTTATAAGAGGGTGCTTGGAAAGCAGACGGAAAAATTAACACCATTGATAGAGGAAAAGTATGATGAGATTTATTTAATATGTGAGAAGGGAAACAAGCTGCTGTATTAAGGAACCGTGTTAAAACGGAAAAAATTAGCTGTTGCTTTTTTGGATTCTGCATTATATAATATACGAAAATATAGAGAAACTTTTTCTTGCCGCCGGGTAAGAAATTAAGCGTTAGACTTTCTGTCGTTAGGCCTTTGAAGATAGAAAGCTCTGGCGCTATTTTTTTGTGCTATAGGAGTGGTGAATATATGGAACAACGGTCTTGTATGGGGAAATTTGCCCATTATACAATTTTAAGTGTCTTAGGAACCTTAGGTGTGTCTTGCTATATTTTAGCGGATACGTTTTATGTGTCAAAGGGATTGGGAACGAATGGTCTTACTGTCTTAAATCTTGCCATTCCTGTGTATAACTTTATTCACGGAACAGGTCTTATGCTGGGTATGGGCGGTGCAACAAGGTTTTCTGTATGCAAAAGTCAGAAAAGGGCGGAGGAGGTTAACCGGATTTATACCAATACAATTTATCTTGGATTGATTTTTTCAGTGTTGTTTGTACTGTCTGGCTTTATTTTTTCTAATCAGCTGGCAATACTCCTGGGAGCAGATGCAAGCGTATTGGAAATGACGGATACTTATCTGCGCTGGCTGTTGCTTTTTTCACCGGCTTTTATTTTAAATGATGTGCTGCTTTGCTTCGTCAGAAATGACGGAAGCCCGCAGCTTTCTATGGCAGCCATGTTGATTGGAAGCTTTTCCAATATTATCTTGGATTACATTTTTATATTTCCATTGAGAATGGGAATTTTTGGAGCTGTTTTTGCAACAGGATTATCGCCGGTGATTAGTATTGTTATGATGCTTCCGCATTGGCTCAGGAGGAAAAATACATTCTATTTTGTAAGAACGGGAATACGGAAGGATATTATAAAGCAGGAAATAGTATTAGGCTTTCCATCCCTGATTGCCCAGCTCTCCTCTGGAATTGTAATGATTACGTTTAATGCGATTATACTAAGATTAGCGGGGAATACAGGAGTTGCCGCTTATGGAGTCATTGCCAATATTTCTCTTGTGATTGTTGCGGTATTTACCGGGATTGCACAGGGTATCCAGCCACTGGTCAGTACCTTTTATGGCATGGGGAATAACAGGCAGGCAAGGACTGTGCTGCGATATGCTATAGTAACCATGCTGACAGTATCTGTTATTGTTTATTTTCTGATTTTTGTCCTTGCACAGCCGATTACGGAGGCGTTTAACAGTGAAAACAATATGGAGCTGGAAAGGATTGCCATAATTGGTCTGAGACAGTATTTTATATCCATTCCGTTTGTTGGATATAATATTATTTTAGCAACCTTTTTTACTTCGATAGAAAAAGCGCTGCCTGCACATATTCTTTCCATTTTAAGAGGTCTGCTTTTGATTATCCCTATGGCATTTTTCCTGTCTGCTCTGTGGGGGATGACAGGAGTATGGCTTGCCTATCCGATAACAGAGGCATTGACTGCATTACTTGGTTGCCTATATTTCATTTTTACTCTATACTGACAATAGTCAAAGAAAAATGGGTATACTATAAAATGAAAGAGGTGCTTATGGCTTATGAAGGTGTGTACAATTTTTACCGGAGGTACAATAGGTAGCAGGGTGGATGAAAATGGCAGAATTACTACAGAGGGAAATTCTCCATATACCCTGCTGGAAATGTACCGGAAGCAATATAAGGATGAGATAGAATTTGTTGTGGAGGAGCCATACTGCATTTTGAGTGAAAATCTTGCCGCAGAACATATTCGCAAGCTGGTATCCTGTGTAAACCGGGTGGTCAAAAAGGGTGGACTTGACGGAATTATTATTACACATGGAACGGATACCTTACAGTATAGTGCGGCACTTTTAGGCTATATCTTTGGCGCTGTACAGCTGCCGGTTCTTCTGGTGTCTGCTGATTTTGCGCTGAGTGATGAGCGTTCCAACGGACTGGATAATTTCAGATATGCTTTGGAGTTTATAAAAGGGAAATACGGAACGGGAGTTTTTGTAAGCTACTGCAATAAGGGAGATATTCCGGTTATCCACAGGGCAACCCGCATCCAGCAGCATCTTCCGCTATCGGCGGATGTTATAAGCGTGGGAAATTCCTGGTATGGAAGATTTGAGGACGGCATGTATGTATCAAATCCGGATTATGCGGTAAGGGACGGATTACCTGCTATGTTTCAGAATACAGAAAATATAAAAATGACAGATTGTTCGGATGAAATTATCCGGATTGTTCCATATGTGGGAATGTCATATCCGGAGATTTCAGAACATACAAAAGCAGTCTTACATGAGAGCTTCCATTCCGGGACGATTGCCATCAGTGAAAAAATGATGGAATTTGTTAATCGTGCCCGTAAAAGACACATTCCAGTTTATCTGACGGGACTTTCGGAACGGGAGGCAGAATATGAAACGGTGAACTGTTATAGAGAGGCGGGGATTCAGCCATTATGTGAAAGTGCTCCTATTGCCCAGTATTGTAAGCTGTGGCTTGCCATAAGTAACGGAATCGAGCCTGACAAAATCATGCACATCTCTGTGGCAGAGGATTTCATTTGTCACAGGCGGTAATTCCTGGTATCACATTTCATATAAGCAATTTGAAAGGCTTTCCATTTCCGCCTGGAAACGGGAATCTTTTCTCCGTTAACCAGCGTTAACACCTGATGGTCAAATTCTGTTACATGCGTCAGATTAACCAGATATTTATTATGACAGCGGAAAAAGATTGCGGAGGGAAGCTGCTGCTCCCATTGCAGCAGACTTTCCTCGCAGTAATACATATCGGTTCTGGTCCACAGCTCACTGCCGCCGGACTGGGCTGCAAAATAGCAGATGTCCCGGATGCAGATATTCTGGGGAATCCCCCGCCGTGTCAGGGAAACCATCGTAGTAAGCTGCAGCTCCTCCATGCTGGTATGCAGATAATCAAAGAGCTCTTTTTCCTGGATTGGTTTTGTCATAAAACGGAATACCCGCGCTTCGTAGCCTTCCTTATACCGCATTTCATATGCAGTAAGAATAATGATTATTGTATGTGGAAATTGCCGGCGAAGGTTCTTTGACCATTCAATTCCATCTTCGGAGGCATCGCCAAATTCCAAATCCATGAAAATAATGTCAATGGGAGATATCTGCATGTAACTATAGAGGCTGGAGGGCTTGGAAAAATAAATCAAATCGTTTTCCAGATGGTTTTCGTCATTAAACTTTTTAATCAGTACACTTAATTCCTTTGAAATGGTTTTCTGGTCGTCACACAATGCAATATGCATAAAACTCTCCTTTGTTTTTAGTCGTTATATTGGTAAATAAACAGTGATAGTCAATAGCTTATACTCTATGCTTTGCTCAAATCTGCCGTCATATTTTTCAAGCACTTCCCGTATTTTATGTAATCCAAAGCCATGATTTTTATTTTCGGGTTTCTTCTTTTTGCCTGTCACATATTGGGCATCCTCTTCCTCCGTAATACTGTTGGAAATAGCAATGGTAAAATATTTCTTTCCAGTCTGGAAATGGATTGTAATCTGGGGCTGCTTAATATCTATACAGCGGTTGGCGGAGGCAATGGAATTTGACAGGAGATTGGAAAACAATGTGCACAAATCCATGGCGGACACAGTCCGTAGTTCAGGGAGTCTGCCGTATACAGTCACCTCCACCTCCGGTCTGCAATCGTGTGGAATATTATAATTCAGAATGGCATCCACAACTTCATTTCCGGAAAAATATATGGTTTCCTGGAAGGAAAAGTTTTGTTGTAAATCCTCAAAATAATCCTGTAATTCCTCTTCCTTGCCACTGTTTAAAAGGAAGTTCATATATATAAAATGATTCTGGATATCATGACGGAATTTCCGGAGCTCGGTATCTAAAAGCTCTATATTTTTGTAATATTGTAACTGTTTTTCCAGCAGATGGATATTCTCTTCCCGGTTTTCCTGTGCCTGCATCAGGAATTTTTCTACAAAATATACAACTAAAAAAGTACAGATAGCTACCATCCAGAAAATAACAAGCCGGAAGGCAATAACCTCCATTAAATTTTTGCTGCCCAGCGGAAGATATTTGTCTGCCATGGTGATATGTACGGTGACTAAGGAAATAAAGTAGGCAAGTATATTTGCAAGCATTATTTTGCTGTCAAACAAAAAGACAAACGCTGCAAAAAAAGCAAAGGTACATGCCCATATATGCCTGGAAGGGAACAGGTTCAGTATGGCGTTATACTGTATAAAAAGTGATACAATAATAAATCCTTTTACATAGAATAGATGTTCCGTAATGTAGGAAGAGTTCTTATAATTCCGGTATATAAAATAGATTCCTATTCCGATGTATACCAGCTGGGAAATATCAAATGCTGCAATTTTAAACCAGGATAAATCGGAATATAGCCCTGCTGCCTTACAGATTGTCTCAAATATACCGGCACAACTGCAGTAGAACGGTATGATAAGCAATACATATATATAAACAGAATCCCAGTATTTTTTTATGATATTCATTTTTTCCCCCCCTGTCCCGGCATTCCTTTCCAATGTTAAATGAAAGTAAAAGCCTTTATTTATTTTACATTTTTATTCTGGAAATGCAACAACCATTTAATGGGTAAATCTGACCAGATAATAGATTTTCTACCCGTTCCAATAGAAAATCATAGTATAATAAAAGATATAATATGTCTAAAAATTCTGGGGCTATTACAGAAGGGATAAATGGAGGGGGACAAAAAATGGATAACGATAATGTAAACAATCTTAGTGTATTAGAAATGTACATGACGAAGGTATATGTATGGATTATGTTGCTAGTAACAGGCGCAATTACATGTGCAGGGGTGACCCTGACAATGTTTAAGGCATTGGGGTTATATCCATCTGTACCGTGGGCAGGGCTGCTTGTCTCTTTGGGAATGGACATTATCTATGTCGCAATTGGCATCGTGTTGATTAAACGGGCAATTGTAAACGGAAGTCTGCGAAAAGGAATGTTAAAGACAGGTAAACTCTATTTATCTATCATTATAGTAATCCAGTATAATGTTATACAATATCTGATTCCATCCAGGGAATTTTGGGGATTTATATTTTTCTTTGTACTGCTGACCGTGTTCTTTTTGGATATCCGGATGACGGGGATAGTATCTGGTATTGTTGCAATATCCTATATCATTTTTCTGTTTTCAAGATGGAAGACTGCTTTGCCGGTACAGGATTCCCTGTTTATTCCTGAAGTGATATTAAGGACAATTGCTATAGTATTGTCTCTTGGAAGCATTTGCCTGCTGACGTGGTTTGTAGGTGAATTTTTAGCCAATGCAAAAAGAGATGAGCTGGAGCAGAAGCATAATCAGGCACAGAATGTTCTTGACCAGGCGGTGGAGATTGGAAACCGTTTGTCTGCCACCAGTCAGAACGTATTGCAAACCACGGAGACACAGAGTAGCTCCTCACAGGAATTATCTGCTATCACAGAAGAACTGACCCAGTTAAGTAAAGAGCTGCTATCCCATTCAAGGGAAAATACAGAAAACCTTTCCCAGTTGAATAAGACCAGTGAACAGGTGTCGGAGCAGATTTCTGAAGTAAACCAGATGTCAAGACAGCTGGTTAATCTGTCTAAGGAGAATGAAAATTCCATCAACCAGTTAATGGCAGGCAGCCAGGTTGTTGTTTCAGCGAACCAGAATACCATGGATGCGGTAGCCCATTTATTGGAGGGTACGGAGCAGATGATAAATACACTGGCTTTGATTGATGAAATTGCATCTTCCACGAATCTTTTGGCATTGAATGCTTCTATTGAGGCAGCCAGGGCAGGAGAAGCGGGAAGGGGATTTGCTGTTGTGGCAAATGAAATCGGAAGTCTTGCAAGCAATACACAGGAGTCCCTCAAAGAAATTAACCAGCTGATGAATGCACTGGAGCAGGATACCTCTCTGGTTTCCAATTCTATTGAAACCAGCTCGAAAAAACTGGAGGAACAGAATACTGTAATGGAAGAAACCATAGCGAAGGTCAGAAATATGATGAAACTTTTAAATGAATGTCTGAAATCTGTTGAAAGTGTTCACCAGCAAAATAAGCACCAGAAAAATCTGGTGGAGCAGACTTACGAGTATAACAGCATAATGGAAAACCAGATTGAAATTCAGGATGAGCGTTTCTCTGAAATATCAAATGTGATTCAGAATAATGCAGAAGAAATTTCGGGACTGGCATGTCTGGCGGACCAGCTGAATGATGTCATAAACCAGTTAAATCAATTGCTGGAATAATTTATTCATGTCTCCTCCTCAACCGGTTTCCATGCTTTCCCGAAATTGATATCCTTAAACAGGGAAGCGAGACCAGTTATCTGCTTCAACCGCAGTATTTCGTCCTTGTCCATTCCCAGGTGCCTGGATATCCAGGCATCTGACCTTCCTAAGTCGTGTAAATCCTTTACAATGTTGCTCATAAGCTCCACATCATGGGAGCCTCTGGCTCTGTTATGGCGGATGGTACTTGCCATCCGCTGGTCAATGGACTTGTCAATAACAGTTACAGGGAGCATACCATGTTCTCTTTCATAGATATCCGGATATTCCAACATAATCCGGTAGCGGTGAAATCCATCCACTATAATATATATGTCTTGTGCATCGTCATAGTAGCAGACGATGGGCATGGTGTACCCGTCGTTTTTGATGCTGTCATACAACAGCTTCATTTCAGGCGGGGCAACGGAATTCGGGTTATAGTTATTTGCCTGGATTTTTTCCACGGGTACTGCAATTACATTGTAAACGGGGCTCTTATATTCCATAGTTTATCTCCTCAACACTTTTGTACTCACTGCGTATGGCATCGATACGCTTTTGTTGTTCCCGGGTTAATCCAAATCCCATAAACCGGCACATGTGGTCATTTTTTAGGATACAGTAACACATCCGTTTCCAACTGGGAATGTCCTTTGATGATTTGATATCATCTGTATTATCAGGAAGATTGCCAATAAAAACAATTCTTGATTTCTTGTTCAAGGTATAATTGGAAACACCATTTCTCCGGATGTGGTAACCGTGGTCCATGAGCTCCTGGATGGTATCCTCATCCAGACCTCCGCCGGTCTTGTGCCAGAATATAATAGAGGTGTTGAATTTTTTGATGTAATTCTTGCGGAGCCGGACAGGCAGGGTGCTTAAAAGGAACTTGGTGTAGGATTCCCAGGTATGTCCCTCCGGCAGGGTGACATTCCGGTAGCCCATGGCTTTGGTTTTTCCGTAAATGCATGCAAAATTAGCGCCCTGGACTCTTCCCACAAGCTTAACCCAGATTTCGGGGTCTATTACACGGTACAGATTCAGGGAATCCTTGGAATAGTCGTTGAAGGGTGAAGCTACGCGCATCTGGGAAACCGTGAGACCAGCCTTGTAATAAAGGTCGTAGAGCTGGTTGTAATCGTAATTGAAAAGATAATTCGCATGCCATACATCATTGATGGACCAGTCGTACAGTGGGGAGGCACACCACACATCTTTAAATTGTTTGCTAATCCAGCATTCACCGTTATAGCCGTATTTCTTATTTAAGAAACCGCTGTAACGCTGCAGGGATTCCTCTGCACGAAGACCTAAGAGGCACACGGTCTTTTTATTACCGTGGGAAATGCGGTACCATCTGCCAAACTGTTTTGCCAGGTCTTCCTGGTGCATTTTGTACTTATAGGTGCTGATTGGATTGTTGGAGAGCTGAATCACATATTCTTTATCCGGCATGCTCCGCACCCAGCTGTCTTCTTTTGTGTCATCCCAGGGATACCAGTACATCTCGTAGCTGCTTAGCGCTGTTCTGGTTGCCATGGGAAGACAGACCCAGTAGGGCTCCACCTTGTCTTTAATCCGTTCAAAGGTTCTTTCAATATATTCTGTGGTTACAGTATACTGCGCCTCAAAATCCTGATGGAATACACCTATGGTTTTTTCCGGATAATATTTTTGCTGGAAATCCAGTACCAGATTGAGCAGCAGACCGCTGTCCTTGCCGCCGGAAAAAGAGAGATAGATATTGTCAAATTCCTGGAATATGTATTGTAGACGTTTCTGAAGCGCTTCGTATACATTTTCTTCCATATATTCACGAATCATAGAATTACCTCTTTTGTCAACTTGTAATTACCATATTTTACTAATTACCATGTTGCTAATGTAACACAATAATAAAGCAAATTCAACATTTTACGACAAAAAATGTTAATTCTGTCTCTTATACACATCTCCGAGCCCACGAGACCGGAGCCTATCTCG
>ENA-OYZN01000148-OYZN01000148.1-human-gut-metagenome-genome-assembly--contig:-NODE-148-length-48827-cov-5.871914_pt1 | contig 48827 bp, 44 predicted proteins | sample MGYA00243294_ERZ653483 | MGnify/ENA primary metagenome ERZ653483 (study PRJEB26926, sample SAMN06165155) | human gut metagenome | biome: ENVO:00009003; feature: ENVO:2100002; material: ENVO:00002003... | reverse complement strand
TCTACACAAGGCTATTCGTCGGCAGCGTCAGATGTGTATAAGAGACAGGTTCTGTGGGGTATGCTCGGCGGCGCAGTTCTCTACTACGTCATCGGCCTCATCACGATTCCTGATTTCTATGCTACCGCTGTCGCTCCCAACCTGACCTCCGATTTCTTCAGTGCATTCAAGGAGTTCGGCGCACAGGCGTTCGGCAAGGTCTTCACCGAAGGCTTCAACTTCAGCCCGTACATTGCCGAGCACGGCATGAGCAACTTCATCGTTATGTTCCTCACCACCATGCTTGCATTCTGCATGGTCGATATGTTCGATACCCTTGGCACGCTGTACGGTGCCTGCGCTGCCGGTAATATGCTGACCAAGGACGGCAACGTCCCCAACATGGACAAGGCCATGCTGGCTGACGCCATCGCCACCTGCTGCGGCGCTGTCTGCGGCACCTCCACCGTCACCACGTTCGTCGAGTCCTCTGCCGGCGTTGCCGAGGGCGGCCGCACCGGTCTTGCCTCCATGGCGACTGCTGCTCTGTTCTTCATCGCGATGTTCCTTGCGCCTGTCGCACAGCTCATCCCGACCTACGCCTGCGCTGCGGCTCTGATCTATGTCGGCGTTCTCATGATGGCGAATGTCCGCTCCATCGACTGGGACGATCCCGCCGCTGCGGTTCCCGGCTTCATGACCGTCGCGTTCATGCCGCTGACCTACAACATCTCCTACGGCATCGCATTCGGCCTCATTTCCTATGTCTTCATCAAGATCTTCACCGGCAAGATCAAGGAGATCAATGCTGGCACCTGGGTCATCACGATCCTCTTCGCCCTCATGTTCTTCCTCACCCGCTGAGATCACGTTTCCGGGCGCGCCATTCCGGCGCGCCCGGTTTTTCTATGCTCGAAAGGGTTTACAAAACGTACATATTTTTTCTCTTGACTTTTTCGGGTCGATTCGCTATGATACAGTTTCACCAGAAAAGAGGAGGCGTTTTTCATGGACAAACAGCCGTATATTGTCGGTGTCGGCGCTGCGAATGCAGACCTCAACGGCGCGTCCCTTGCGCCCATCCATCTGCGTGATTCCAATCCCGGCCACATCAGCCTGTCCGCCGGAGGCGTGACGCGCAACGTGTGTGAAAACCTCGCCCGGCTGGGCGCGGATGTCAAGCTTTTGAGCTGCGTGGGCGATGATACCTTCGGCGCGTTCATCCGCCGCTCCTGTGAAGACGCCGGGATCGACGCGTCCCATTTGTATGAGGCAAGGGGCGCAAGCTCCTCCATGTATTTGTCCATTCTGGACGCGGATGGCGATATGCTGGTCGGTATGTCCGATATGCGCATTGTCCAGCAGGATATGCCGGAGGATTACCTGCCGTCGCAAAAAGCGCTGATCCAGGGCGCGAAGGTCGTGACCTGCGACCCCTGCATGGGTGAAAAAACGCTGCTGCAGCTGCTGGACCTCTGCACGCCGGGGCAGATCATCTGCGTTGACCCTGTTTCGTGCGCGTATGCGCGTGTCGTTGCGCCGTTCATCGGCCGCTTCCACACCGCCAAGCCCAACCGCATGGAGCTTGGAATTCTGGCCGGAATGGAAATTCAGTCCGACAGCGATCTGGAACGCGCGGGCGAGGCCGTTCTGAACAAGGGCCTCCGGCGGCTGTTCGTCAGCCTCGGCGCGGAGGGCTGTTTGTACATGGACGCAGCTGGTACTGTTCTGCGCCGCAAGCTGCGGCCAGCGAAGATGGTCAACGCCTCCGGTGCGGGTGATTCCTTTGCTGCCGCTATGCTGTATGCCACGCTCCATGGCTTTGACGTCAAAAAGACGTTGGACTATGCCATGGCCGCCGGGATTGCGGCTGTGTCGCACGAGCGGACCATCAATCCGAATATGAGCACTGCGCTGCTCGAAGAAATTCTGCTGGCGCACCGCATCTGATCTTGTACACCCATCTGAAAGGAGTTATTCATATGAATCTGAAGGATTATCTGTCTGTTACCCCTGAAATTCAGGAGGCCATCGACGCGGGCAAGCCCGTCGTCGCACTGGAATCCACCATTCTGAGCCACGGTATGCCCTATCCGCAGAACGTGGAGTTCGCGCACAAGGTCGAAGAGATCGTCCGCGCAGAGGGCGCTGTCCCCGCGACGACCGCGATCATGGGCGGCAAGCTGAAGGTCGGTCTGAACGCTGAAGAGCTGCTCGTTATGTGCAAGGCTGAGGGCGTCGGCAAGGTCAGCCGCCGCGATGTGGCTGTGTATCTGGCAACCGGCATGACCGGCGCGACCACTGTTGCGACCACCATGATCATCGCCTCCATGGCAGGCATCCGTTTCTTCGCCACCGGCGGCATCGGCGGCGTGCACCGCGGCGCGGAAAAGACCATGGACATCTCCGCCGACCTGCAGGAACTGGCCAACACCCCCGTCTGCGTCGTCTGCGCGGGTGCAAAGAGCATTCTTGATCTCGGCCTGACGCTGGAATATCTCGAGACGCAGGGCGTTCCCGTTCTGGGTCTGCGCACGGACGAGCTGCCCGCGTTCTATTGCCGCACCTCCGGCTTCAAGCTCGACTACAACTGCAAGGATGAGCAGACGGTTGCGAAGATCATGAAGGCCAAGTGGGACATCGGCCTCAAGGGCGGCGCTGTCGTCGGCAACCCGATCCCGGAGCAGTACGCGATGGATCCGAACTACATGAACGGCATCATCGACAAGGCTGTTGCACAGGCAAACGCCGAGCATATCCACGGCAAGGCCATCACGCCGTACCTGCTGGCGCACATCAAGGACATGACCGAGGGCAAGTCCTTCGCCGCCAATCTGGAGCTGGCCTACAACAATGCGCACGCAGCAAGCAAGATCGCTGTCGCCTATTCCAAGCTGTAATTCCCCAATACCATTACGGGCGCGCCAACTGGCGCGCCCGTTTTTTCTATGAAGCTCCGCGCGGCAACGGAAGATGTTTCAGCCCGCAGAAAACAGGAAGCCGCTGCGCAGCGACTGCGCCAGATGGAAGCGGCGCGCTGCTGTTTCGCCTTCGAAGCGGATATCGGCGAACGGGCCGTCTATGGATACGATGCGGCCCATGCCGTATTTTTTATGCCGGATGACGCTTCCCGGCATGAATGTCTGCGCGTCCGGCAGCTGCGCTGCTGCAGGTGCGTCCGGCAGCTGGAAAACCTCCGCGCGGCTCCGTTCGAGCAGCATCCGGCCCGCCTGCATAAGGCTGTCGCCGTCCGGAAAGGCAACGAGCAGCTCGTCCTCGCACTGCGCCAGAATGCTCCCCTCGCCGCGCGTTTCGTGGCGGTAGCGCAGGCCGCAGGCGTTTTCCGGCACGATGGCGGCAAAATCGTCCTTTGCGCACACCGGAACGGGCAGATATCCCCGCGCCTCGCGGATGAACGCAGACGGCGCATCCGGGTATTCAAACAGCGTCAGCTCATCCTTCGCACGCGTCATTGCCACGTAAAAGAGTCTGCGGTCCTCCTCATATACCCGGCGCTCATCCTCCGTTCCGTCTGCCGCATCCGGCCGGGACGGAAGCACGCCGTCGTGGACGTCCAGCAGATACACCCGCTCGTATTCCAGCCCCTTGCTCGAATGGATCGTCGAAAGCGTCAGCAGCGCGTCCGGTGCGTCCTCATGCGTGCGGATGGTCTGCCGCAGCGTGTCCATCCGGGCAAGAAACGCCTCCGCCGACGGCTCGCGCGCGGCAAGCATCTGTAGGATGAAATATTTCCCGGGATCGAGCCGCCGTTCGGTCACAAAGCCGCCGTAGCCCAGCGTGCCCCAGATCGTGCGCATCAGCACCTCTCCGGGCAGCGTTTGCAGCTGCTCAAGGCCCGCCTTTACGCGCCGGACGCGTTCGCGGCCCTCGTCCGAAAGCCCGGTCTGCGCAAGCAGACAGTCCAGAATGGGCGCGTGCGTGCGCGCGCTCTGCACGCAGGCGGCCTGCGCCGCCTCCTTGGAGATCAGCGCGCCGAATTTATAATAGATGCGCAGAAAGCGCTCCGCGTCGTCCGGCGCTGCGGCGAAGCGCAGGATGTCCTGCACGTCGCTGACGATGCGGTGGGTAAAGAACGTGTCGTCAAAGCTGCGGCAGCGGTACGGAAGCCCGGCGCGCTCCAGCGCGTCGATGAGCGGAAGGGCACTGTCGTTGTTTCGGTACAGGACGGCAAACGGCGCGCGCCGCTCCCCTGCCAGCGCCAGCAGATAGCGGTACTGCGCCTGCCGGGAGGCTGCGTGCGCAAGGCGCACCCGGCAGCCCTTCGCCCTTGTCGCGCGGATGGTTTTGGGGTAACGATCCCGGTTCCCCCTGATGAATGCGCCCGCCAGCCGCAGAATTTCCGGCGTGGAGCGGTAATTGTCCTCCAGCAGCAGCGTCTTTGCGCCCGGCCAGACCGAAGAAAAGCGCAGCAGTGCCTCCGGATAGGCCGCGCGGAAGCCGTAGATGCTCTGATCCTCGTCGCCGACCATGAAGAGGTTCCCGGTTTTCTTTGCCAGCAGCTCAATGATCGCGTGCTGCACGCGGGACGTGTCCTGCGATTCGTCGACGCAGAGATAGGGGTAGCGCGCCTGAAACTCCGCCAGAATTTCAGGCTGCTTTCTGAGGATCGCCAGCGCGTAGGCCATCTGGTCGTCGTAATCCATCTGCCGCGCCTCGCGCAGCGCAGCGCAGTAGTGCGCGTACAGCTCAGAAAAGCGCGGCAGGCCGAAGTCCTGCGCAGCGATCTCGTCCGCCGACAGCATCATATTTTTACAATAGGTGATCGCCGTGCGCACCTCGCGGATGGTGCTGTCGGTTGGATAGTCCCCGTTCAGCGCCTGATAGATGCGCCCGACCAGCGCGGCAAGCTCGCCGGCGTTTTCCTGCAGCGCAAACGCCGGGCCGCGCTGCCGTCCGCAGGCCTCAATGATCTTGGAAGACAGGCCGTTGATCGTGCGGAACTCCGGCGTCTGCCCGGCAAGCTCCGGGAAGCGCGCGGTAAAGCGCGCGCGAAGCTCCCGCGTGGCGGCGACGGTGTAGGTCACGGCCAGAATATGCGCCGGGTCGATGCCGCGGCACAGCGCCATATACCCCAGCCGCGTCACCAGCACCGTCGTTTTCCCGCTTCCGGGCACGGCCAGCAGCAGGACCGGCCCCTCCGTCTCGCGGACGGCGGCCTTCTGCTGCTCGCTGAACTGCGGCATATAGCGGGCGGTAAATTCCTCCGGCGTCATACGGTAAGCTCCAGCACGACCGGGCAGTGGTCGCTGCCGAACACGTCCGTGCGGATCTCCGATGACAAAACACGCGGCAGCAGGCGCTCGGAGACGATAAAATAGTCGATGCGCCAGCCTGCGTTGTTTTCCCTCGCGTGGAAGCGGTAGCTCCACCACGAGTATACGCCCGCCAGGTTCGGGTGCAGGCGGCGGAACGTATCGGCGAAGCCGGAGGAGAGAAGCTCGGTCATTTTCGCGCGCTCCTCATCAGAAAAGCCTGCGTTCTGCCGGTTCGCCTTTGGGTTTTTGATGTCGATCTCCTCATGCGCGACGTTCAGATCGCCGCAGTAAACGACCGGCTTTTCCGCGTCCAGCCGCAGCAGATACGCGCGCAGCGCGTCTTCCCACTCCATGCGGTATGGAAGGCGCTTGAGGCCGTCCTGCGAATTGGGCGTATAGCAGCAGACGAGATAGAATTCCGGGTACTCCGCCGTGATGAGCCGACCTTCGTGGTCGTGCGCGTCAAGGCCCAGCCCATATTGGACGGAAAGCGGGGCCTGCTTCGTCAGAATCGCCGTGCCGGAATAGCCCTTTTTCTCAGCGGAATAAAAATAGCGGTGATAGCCGTCCAGCTCGAAGACGGCCTGCTCCGGCTGGAGCTTCGTCTCCTGCAGGCAGATCACATCGGCATTTTCCTGCGCACAGTAGTCAAGAAAGCCCTTGCCGAGACACGCCCGCAGGCCGTTGACATTCCAGGATACCAGTTTCATAGATACCTCCAGGTAAAAAAATCTTCCCGTGGGAGGGAAGAGTCAGGGTGCATAAAGACTTTGCGGATTTATAGGGCAGTACGGATTTGCGGCAGTCCTGTAGGGGCCGATGCCCACATCGGCCCGCTGGGAAGTTGCGAATTTGCCGCAGATTCCTGTAAAACCGGTACATTCTGCGGGCGGACAGAGTCGTCCGCCCCTACGCAGACTTTTCTTTTGTAAAACAGTCTACCACTAAACGGACGCGATTGCAATGCGGGAAATCCGCACAGTATTTACTTTTTGGTGAATTTATGTTACAATGATACAATATTTATGGGACTTTCTTTCCACCAGCCGCCCCGGCTGCACGGAAAATGGAAGGAGAACATAGTATGGAAGACAAGTATGCAGCGCAGCCCGAACAGGAAATTGCGCCGAAAACACCGGACGCGGACGACGTCGACGCGCTTTTGCAGGATGTAAAAAGCCTGCTCGGCGAATCGGACGGCGAGACTGCGGAGCAGCCTCCCCCCGAAGACGAGCCCGTGCCGGAAGGCCCCGGCAGTGAGCCGCTGAATGCGGAGGACGTGCACATCGACTACGGCAAATTCTACGGCCCGGAGGAGCAGAAGGAGCCGGAGGCTCCGCTGACGTTCTACGAGCAGTCCAAGCCCGCGTACCAGCGTGCACGGCGCGCGGAATACGAGCGCATCCGGGAGCAGGAGCGGCTTGCAAGAGCCGAGCGCCAGCAGGCATTTGAACAGGAGCGTGCCGCGCATATGAAGCAGAAAAAGGCCGCACAGAAGCACGCGAACGCACACAGGAGCACAGCGGAATACGCCGAATGGCTCTACACGCAGGGGCTGAGCGACGACGAGCGCAGCGCACGCGCCGAGCAGGAGGAAAAGCTTGCGCAGCCGGAATCACGGCGGCGCAGAAGGCCGGAAAAGCCGAAGCGGCGGCACGGACTGCGCATTGCGCTGGTGCTGGTTCTGCTGCTGACGATCGGCGCGGCGGTGTTTCATTTTCTGATCGCCCGCGCACCGCAGAGCGAGGCCGCGCTTTCCGCCCGCAAAACAGGCTGCGCGACCATCCTCGTCGCAGGCACGGACGAGGGCGGCTACCGTACAGACTCCATGCTGCTGCTGAACATTGACCGCACGGAAAAGGCCATTCATCTCGTCTCCATCCCGCGCGACACACTGATCTACTGCGAGTATTCGGTCCCGAAGATCAACTCCGCCTACGGCTGGGCCGGCGGCGGAGAGGCCGGGATGCAGGAGCTGCTGCTGCGCGTGTCGGAGATCATCGGCTTTGAGCCGGACGGCTACGCCGTGGTCGATCTGAGCGTGTTTGAGCAGCTGGTCGATCTGATGGGCGGCATCACGTTCGATGTGCCGGTCGATATGCATTACTCGGACCCCGCGCAGGGGCTGAATATCGATCTGCAGGCCGGGACGCAGCATCTGAACGGCGAGCAGGCCATGCAGGTCGCGCGCTTCCGCTCCGGCTACGCAACAGCCGACCTTGGGCGCATCGAGGTGCAGCGGTCGCTCGTCTCCGCGGCGCTCCGGCAGTGGGTATCGCCGAAGGGGATGCTCCATCTGTCGAATGCCGTCAAGCTGGTGCTGGAGCACACCAACACAAATCTGACGAAGGCCAACCTTCTGTGGCTGGCAGAGAGCTTCCTGCTCTGCGGCCGCAGCGACATCGCCTCCGCGACGCTGCCCGGCTATGCCGCGAACTTCACAAGCGGGTCTTACTATGTGCTCGACGCAGGAGGCGTCGCGGACATTGTGAACCGATACTTAAATCCCTATGAGAAAGAGGTGCAGGCCGCGGAACTCTACATCCGCAACGGCTGACAGATATGTATATCGATCCTGTACGGTATGAGGGCCGCCCGGGCAATGTTTCGGAGCGGCTGGAAAAGGAGCAGCGCTGCTATGCGCTGCTGGACGAGCTGCAAATTCCCTATGCCCGCGTCGATCACGAGCACGCGGACACCATCGAGGCCTGCGAGGCCGTCGAGCAGGTGCTCGGCGAGAAGATCTGTAAAAATCTATTCCTCTGCAACCGGCAGAAGACGCAGTTTTATCTGCTGATGCTGGAGGGCGAAAAGGTATTCAAGACGAAGGATCTTTCCAAGCAGCTGGGCGTGGCACGGCTGTCGTTTGCGGCCCCGGCGGATATGGAGAAATATCTGGACATCACGCCCGGCTCCGTCAGCGTGCTCGGCCTGATGAACGATACGGAAAACGCCGTCCAGCTCGTGCTGGACAAGCCGATCGCCGAGTCCGCCCGCATCGGCTGCCACCCGTGCATCAACACCTCGACGCTGGCCGTCTCCACGCAGGATATTCTGACAAAATTCCTGCCCGCCGTCCACCACGAACCGATCATCGTCGACCTGCCGGACCCGGAGGACGCAGACTGAAGCCTCCCCCACCGGCCCTGACCGATCTCATGAACCATCCTGCAACCATCAAGAACCGGCACGTACAGTTTGTGCGTGCCGGTTCTTGTCATTTTCTCCGCAAATCCGAAGCATTTTGCCGCTATTTTATCAGCACCCGGTTCCTGCGCAGCTGCGGGCGCCCTTTGCGCCGCGCCTGACAGCCGGAGGCAGCGGTCATTCGCTTGGCGTTTCCAGAATAGGAAATTCTTATTAAAACGCTTCTGCCGCTTATCATTTGTTAATTACATGGCTCGTTTTTTGTAATAAAATAAGAGCACAAACAGAAAGAAAATTTAGCAGAAATGGAGAATTCATATGGATGAGATTTTTCAATTGCTGGACTATCTCGGAATCCAGTCTCAGAGCACGATCCAGACCTACGCGCGGCTGGCGCAGCGGCGGCACCTGAAAAAGGGAGAATGCCTGTACTACGGCGGAGAAGACTCGACCAATCTGTATTTTCTCATTTCCGGCATCCTGCGCGGCTTTACGGTCAGCGCGGGCGGAAAGGAATATACCGAGTGTATTCTGCACAAATACGGCCATGCGCACATCGGCATGATCGGCATGGATAACCGTCAGGAATTCAAGCTCAACAAGAATCTGGAGGCGCTTACGGAGGCGGATCTGATCTATTTTGATGTCCGGCCGATCATAAAGGAGCTGCCGAATTCCATCGAGTTTCTGCGGGTCTATGTCAAGAAGCTGGAGGAGTCCTACGCGCAGATGTGGGAGGTCCGCGAGATCATGCGCGAGTCCGCGCAGGCGCGCTACGCGTGGTTCCAGAGGACCTACCCGAAGCTGCAGAACATCATGCAGCTCAAGGATGTGGCGACCTTCCTCGGCATCACGCCCGTGACGCTCAGCCGTATCCGGGCCAGAGAAACCATCAGCGCTGAAAAGGATGACGCAACATGAAGCAGTATATTCTGTACCTGAATCTTCCGGATTCCTACTGTCAGATCTTTCTGCCGACGGAAAACAACCGGAAATACGAGCTTGAGCTTTCCGCGCAGCTGCCCATTCCGGCCTGCAAGATGGAACTGGAACTGCTCGATGGGCACTGGTGGATGCTCCGGAATGCACAGATCTACTTTTCTACAGATGGGAAAGGGCCGGATTCCATGCAGCTGTCCGACCAGACGCCGGTCTACGGCCTTCTTGGGGCTGAGAGAGAAAAGTTCTCGGCGTGGATCCGGGAAACCTCGGCCCGTGAATTACAATTTGAAAAATTCAGCATCCATGGGCTGACGCGCGTCGTGGTCGGAAAAGCTGAGCAGGCTGATATCCGGCTCGACAGCCCATATATCAGCCATACGCATTTTATCCTGACAAAAAACCGCGACGGCTGGGTCATTGAGGACATGAGCCGCAACGGCGTCTATCTCGACAACCAGCGCATCCCGCCGAAAAAAAGCTTGCAGCTGCGTCCGTTCAGCCATATCTATACGGGCGGCTTCCATCTGATCTTTCTGGGCGAGCTGCTTGCGATCAACTGCGCCGACCAGATCTCCACAGCGCTTGCACGCTATGCGCCGCCTGCACGGGAGGATAAGCCGCTGCCGCATGCACACGAGGCGTTTTTGCGCAGTCCCCGGTTCTTTGAGCCGCTGCCGCAGGACGTGATCGACATTGAAGCGCCGCCGCAGAAGCAGAGCCGGAAAAAACAGCCGATGCTGTTCGTGCTTGGCCCGGCGCTGACCATGCCGCTGCCGATGCTGGCGACGATGGTCCTGCGTATGGGCGTCGGAAACGGCATGGGCTCCTACTGGATCATGGGCGTGTCGGTCGTAATGAGCGCGCTGATCGGCCTCGGCTGGTCGCTGGCGCGGCGGAAATACGACGCGAAGGAGGAAACCGCAGAGGAATCCGAGCGGCAGAGCGCGTACCGGTCCTATCTGCAGAAGAACGAAGCGCTGCTGCAGCAGCGGCAGGCGATCTGCCGGGAACGGCTGCTGCGGCAGTATCCGTCCACGCCGGATCTGGTTCAGAAGCTGACCGGCGGACAGGCCGCAGAGGTGCTCTGGAACCGCAACGCGCGGGCCGAGGATTTCACGACCGTGCGCCTCGGCCTCGGCCGGATGGACATTTCCTCCATGATCCGCACGCCCGCCGTCCGGTTCAGCATCCGGAGCGACGAGCTGGAGGAGCAGCCGGCAAAGCTGAAGGCGGACTACCAGACGATCCTGCAGATCCCGTCCCTATTGTGCATCGGGCAGCACAAGCTGACCGGCATCATCGGTGAGCAGGCACGCGTGCAGGAGGTCGTCCGCAATATCGTCCTGCAGCTGGCCATGCTGCACAGCTACACGGACGTGCGCCTGATCGGCCTGTTCCGGGAGGACGAGCAGGAGCTGTTCAGCTGGCTCCGCTGGCTGCCGCACGTGTTCTCGCCGGACAAATCGCACCGGCTGCTGGCCTGCTCAGAGGCAGACTATCAGGCTGTTTTGTCTTATCTGCTCGACGTACTGCGCGCAAGGGACTCCCGCGACGCGCTCCAGAGCGGCGAGGCGCCGCTTCCGGTCTATGTCGTGCTCTGCACAGACCCGAAAATTCTTTACAACCACGCCGTCTACCGCTATCTGACCGACGGCGGCAGCTATAACGTCTTTTTCCTGCTGGCCTATGGGCATATGGAATTTCTGCCGAACGAATGCAAATACCTCGTTCAGGCGGATGGCCGCTTCTCCGGCGCGTTCCGGATGGACCAGAACCGCAGCGAGACGGATCTTGTGTCGTTTGATCCCGCGGCTGCGTCCATGGCCGAGCAGACCGCCCGGCAGATCAGCCGCTACTGGGTCAACGAGATCGCCGACGGCGAGATCCCGAACCAGATCGGCTTTTTGGAAATGTACCATCTGGCCGACATCCGCAGCTGGGACCTGCTCAAACAATGGAAAACGCACCGGGCGTATGAAAGCATCCGCGCGCAGATCGGCGTCAGCTACGGCGCGCAGCCGGTATATCTGGATATCCATGAAAAGCAGCACGGCCCGCACGGGCTTGTCGCCGGTACGACCGGCTCCGGCAAGAGCGAGCTGATCCAGACGTTCATTCTCTCCCTGATGCTGAACTATCACCCGGACGAGGTCGCATTTATCCTGATCGACTACAAAGGCGGCGGCATGGCGAATCTGTTCGGCGGCACGCCGCACGTTGCCGGCGTCATTACGAATATCTCCGAATCCGGGCGCGGCGAGGAAAAAAGCTCCGCCGCCAGCGTCAACCAGACGCAGCGCGCGCTGCTTTCGCTGAAAAGTGAGATCAAGCGGCGGCAGAAGATCTTCAGCGAGTTCGGTGTCAATCACATTGACCAATACAGCAAGCTCTACCGGCAGGGCACGGCAGCGGAGCCGCTGCCGCACTTGATCATCATCAGCGATGAATTTGCCGAGCTGAAAAAGGAGCAGCCGGAGTTCATCAAGGAGCTGGTCAGCACCGCCCGCGTGGGCAGAAGCCTCGGCATCCACCTGATCCTTGCCACGCAGAAGCCCTCCGGCGTCGTCGACGACGAGATCTGGAGCAACGCGCGCTTCAAGCTCTGCCTGAAGGTGCAGGACCGGCAGGACAGCATGGAAATGCTCAAGCGGCCGGAGGCTGCCGATCTGACGCGCATCGGGCGCGGCTATCTGCAGATCGGCAACGACGAGCTGTTCGAGCTGTTCCAGTCCGGATATTCCGGCGCGGAATACCAGCCGGAGCTGGAGCCGGAGGAGCTGCAGCTGAACCAGATCGAGCTGCTTGCGCTGGACGGCACGCGCACGCATAGGCGCACGCGGCGCCCGGCCGGTTCGCAGAGCGTCTCCCAGCTTGACGCCTGCGTCGCCTATATCTCGGAAATGGCGCAGAGCGCCGGGGTCCATCCGGCCAGAAAGCTCTGGCTGCCGATGCTCCGCAGCGAGATCACGCTTGAGCCGCTGCTGGACCAGCTTCCCGACAGGCCGTATTCCGCCATTCTCGGCAGGATCGACTATCCGGAGCAGCAGGCACAGCCGCTTTATACGCTCAGCTTCCCGCGCTGCGGCAATGTGCTGATCGTCGGCAGCGCAGGCTCCGGCAAGAGCACGCTCGTGCAGACGATTCTCTATACGCTCTGCATCCGGCAGACGCCGGAGCTTCTGAACTGGTACGCGCTCGACTGCTCGAACCACCGGCTCGAGGTTCTGCGCAGCACACCGCACTGCGGCGGGATCGTATACCCCGAGGAGGAGGAAAAGGTCAAGCGGCTGTTCTCGCAGCTCACAGAGCTCATGCAGGAGCGCAAGCGGACGCTGGCGGACGCCGGCGCTGCAAGCGCGGAGGATTACCGCGCATCCGGCAGGGGCGTGATGCCGCTGACGCTGGTTGTAATCGACAACTATGCCGGATTTATGGAAAACTATGAGCGCTTCGCGGAGCCGCTTTTGAAGCTGCTGCGCGAAGGTATGGCCTGCGGCATTCAGTTTATCGTGACCATGAATGCACCTATGGATATGCGCAGCCGATGGAGTCAGAGCTTTACGACGACCATTCCGCTGCAGCTGAACGAGCGTGCGGATTATTACAGCTATCTCGGCCTGACGCCGCAGATGATGCCGACCGGCGAGCCGGGAAGCGGCCTGACCGTCTTCAACGGCAGCGTTGTACAGCTCCAGTGCGCCTACGCCGCCGACCCGAAGGCGTGCGGCACGCTTGCGCTGCGCGCGGCGTCCGGCTACCGCGCCCCGGCGCTGCGATACATCGACAAGCAGCAGCTTTATGCCGAATTTTTGCGGGAGGACGCCATTCAGGCGCTGCCGGAGGACGCGCTTCCGCTCGGCTGGTACACACGCAGCATCCGCCCGTACAGTCTGCGCCTGCAGGATACGTTCTGCTATTTTATCAGCGACGTACAGGGCGCGGGTGCGCAGGCGGCAGTGGAAAACCTTCTGCTGACCATCACGCAGAAGCGGCTGGAATGCCATATCGTCTGCCGCGGCAGCACCGCGCCGTATGACACGGCGCTCCGGCAGTATTGCAGCTATGAGGACGTGCTTTCGCTTATGACCTATCTGCGCGATCTGTTCAAGACGCGCGCAGCGGCGAAGCGGGAATACGCCGCATCTCACACGGAGGCGGAATGCGAGGCCTATCTGCGCACGGCATTCCCGCCGGTCATCGTCCTGTTTGAGGACTACAACGCCTTCTGCGCCATGAGCTATTCGCCCGGCACGCGCGTCTCCTACACAGACGTCTGGGAGACGCTGCTGAAAAACGGCAGGGGCTACGGCGTGACCTTCCTCGCTGTGTGGAACCGGGCGCTGTATCAGCAGAGCTTCCAGAAGCAGGCCGTCCAGCTGTTTTTGTCGTATCAGACCGGCGTGCATCTGGGCGGCAAGCTGGATGCGCAGCGGGCAATCGAAACCGGCCTGTCCATCACCGAGCAGGCGCGGGTGCGCCCGCCGGAGACGGGCTTCGCGCTCGAGGGTACGCGGTTGTCCGAGGTCTATCTGCCGCGCGCTGCCGCGCCTGCGGAGGAGCTGTGATTCAAAATGTATGATACCTATATTATTGACGACCGGCAGGCCGACCGGAAGCACCTGCGGAACCTTCTGGTGCAGTACCAGATCCAGAACGGCGTTGAGGCACGGATCACCGGCTGCACGTTCGCAGATCCGCTGACGCCGCAGACCGTGACAGTCATGTATCTGCTCGACGCCGCCGATGGCCGTGCGCAGCCGGTCATCGCGCAGGTGCGCGCCGGGCAGACGCAGCACCACATCGTGCTGACCGCGCCGACCTTCCAGCAGCTCATTCAGGCCGTGACCGCCGAAACGCTGCCGACCGGGCTGCTCTTAAAGCCGGTCGGCGCGGAGGAGCTGTTCCGGCTGCTGCGCGCAGTGGAGCAGCCGTCCGTCTCGCAGACGCAGGCAACCTATGTCTGGACAGTCAAGGCCCGGCGCTATTCCATCGCGCAGGACGCGATTTTATATTTTGAAAGCCGCAGCAAAAAGACGTTTCTGGTCACGGCAGCGCAGGAATATGAGCTTTCCGCGTCGCTGGATGCGCTTGAGGAGCAGCTTGGCAGCCGCTTTGTCCGTACACACCGCAGCTATCTGGTCAACCAGCGCCATATTTTGTCCTATGACGCAGGCACGATGACCGTGACGCTGGACGATGAAAGCGTCGTTTATCTTTCCCGCGCGGGAAAAGCAAGACTGAAGGAGGCTTTGGCATGGTGACCGGCTACCGCTTTACGGAGGACGAATTCGTCTTTCTGGCATATTTCTATCAATGCATGACCGTTCCGGCGTGGTTCCTCTGTGAGCCGGAGCAGATCGACCCGGAAAAGGCGCTGCGGACGCTGGAGCGCAAGGGGATGCTGCTGAAAAACGGCGGGAAGAACACGCCGCATCCGGTGATCGAGTACCTGTTTTCGCAGCTTGCGCAGGCGTGCGCCTTCTTCGGCGGGACGGACCGGATCTTCTGCTATTTCTGCCCGCAGCTGACGCTGGCTGCGGAGCAGAGCGGCGCGGGCGTGCGCCTGCTGCCGTTCCAGACGCCGCAGGACTGCTTCGCCTATCTGCGCGAAAGCGGCTATGCACGCGAGGCGCTTCAGCCGTCCACCCGGCAGGCAGACGGCAGCATTCAGAACGAAACGGAAAAAACGCTTTGGAGGCAGTGGGAGGAAGGGACATGAACAGCGAGAAAATTCTGATCGAGATCAATGTCGCTGGTGTGAACCGGTCGTTTGACTGCATCGTACCGCGGACGCTGCCAGCGAAGCTTCTGTGCCTCGGCTTTCTGGAGCTGGTCGAGCAGAGCATGGGCATCCCGTTCGGCGCTTACCGGCAGGCGCTTCTGATGTCGGAGCGCACGGGCCGCATTCTTTCGCCGGAGCAGACGCTCGACGACGCCGATATCGACAGCGGCGACACGCTGCACCTGGTCTGAACAGAGAGAAAATGACCGTTCGTCGGCGGAAGTCTGCCGTTCGTCGGAAATTTGTCCGCATCGTGGCGCAGCATGATAGACTGTAGCCACAGCAAGGGAACAGAGAAAAAAACGAGAGAGGTGAAAGCATGGCGAACATCGCGTGGAACGGAGACGAGCTGCAAACCATTACAAACAACATCAACGAGTGCCTGAAATTGCTGCAAGTGCAGCAGGCGCATCTGGAAAAACTCCAGGCACAAACACAGGACGGCTGGAACAGCGAAGCCGGGCGCATCTACGCCGAACGGATCGAAGGGGATCTTGCAGAAATCCGGCAGAGCGTTGACCTGTTCTCCTCTGCGGTCAACCGTTTGCAGCAGGCGCGCGCCAGCTACGCGCAGGCAGAAGACGATATGCAGCACGCTCTGCTGAACCTGTGCATCTGAATGTGTGAGGTGAGAGGCTATGAAACTGGAACTGGAAATGCAGGAGCTCGAGCAGGTCTGGTACGGACTTGACGGCAGCGCAAAGCTGCTCGACGAGCTGGCAAAGGTGCTGAACAAACACCAGAAGACCGAAAAAAACTGGGAGGGAAGCGGCAGAGATGCCTATGACACGCTGGAGGATCAGCTCAAGCACTGTGCGGAGTCTTGCGGCGCCCGCCTCAGAGGCTCTGTCAACGCAATGGTGCGCTCGCTGAACCTGTACTATGGGCTGGAAACGCAGCTGGACCGGCAGAACAGGGCGCTTGACGCGGCTGATATTTTCTGAAGGAGGAACGGAACATGGGGAAACAGATTCTGGTATCGCCAGAGGTTCTGCGAAAATCCGCACAGGGTCTTGCGGCGGCAAAGGAGGAGCTGACGTATCTGATTGAGGCGTTAGAGCAGGTGCAGACAGCGCTTCCGGGCTGCTGGGAAAGCCCGAACACGCAGCGATATATGGAAAAACTGGAGCGGGTGCTTCAGAGTGCACGGCGAAACTGCAACAGTCTGGAAGACATTCGCAAGGAGCTGAGACAAACGGCAGACGATGCCGAGGCCGCTGAGCGCGAGATACAGCAAAAATTCGGCTTCCTGTTTCCAGATAAGAACGTTTAAACATCAATTGAAAAATATTTGAAAAGGAGCATGAAAAACATGACGGAAATCAAGGTAAATACGGAAAACATGAGGACCACGGCAAACGCATTTCAGGACAAGATCGACGAGTGGAAGGGGCTTGTGAACCAACTCTGGTCGCTGACCGAAGAACTCAACGGTATGTGGGAAGGCGACGCAAATATTTCGTTTAATGAGATGGTCGACGCCGACCGCCCGCGCTTTGATCGTTTGGCAGGGATGATGGAAACCTACCGGCAGGCGATCGAAAATGCCGCCGCACAATATGAAGACGGTGAAGCGGAGGTCAAGGGTATCGTCTCCGCCCGCGCATGAGAAACGGCTGACATCACACAAAACAAGTTACTTTGAACGGAAAGAAAGGAATCAATCATTATGGCAAACGTATTAAGAGTCACTCCGCAGGAGGTCAATGAAAAGGCAAAGGCAATCACCGCAGTCAAAGCGCGTATGGAAGATCTTTTAACGGAACTCGACGGACGCATCAAGACGATGAACACAGAGGACTGGATCGGCGATGCGGGAAGCACCTACGGCAATCAGTTCGTACTGCTTTACAATCAGGTGATCCGCTCCATGGATACCGTTCAGCAGTATGCAAACAACCTCTCTCATGCGGCAAACCGCTACGCGGAGCTGGAAAGCACGCAGGCCAGCACGGCAGGCAGCCTGGACTCGACCGGAATTTTCGGTTGAATCACACCTGGCGGGAGCGGTTTTGTAAAAGGCCGCTCTCGCCGGAAAGGACGCGGCGATGAATTGCTACATGAATATCCCGCAGTGTGCCGAACAGGCCGAACGCATCCGCCAGACACTGGAAGCGCTCAGCAGGGCGCATGAGCGGATAGTTGAGACGCTGCGGCAGTTAGAAGACCAGACCTGTCCGGAGACGATTGACGCGCTGCGTCGGATGGAAAGCTCGCTTGCCGATATGCGTGCCGAAACGCTCTGGCTGTACCGGACGCTTTGCGCCGTGTCCGAGCGCTACAAGGAAACGGAGACGGCAGTCAGAGCGGCAGTCCTCGCGCTTCCGGTGGGAGAAGTGCCGCCGCGCACAGCAGGACGAACAGCCGCACCGCAAATAGCCGCGGCACAGCAACAGCAGTATACCCACATAAAGCGCGTATCCATGGAAGACTGGATTCGTCAATATCCGTGTACGTCGAGCTTTCGGCTGCCAGGCAACGAGCGGGCAGACGATTGGCTGATCGAGCAGATGCTCCGGGCATTCGCCGACGCGGACACAGATACAGCAACAGACAGGGGGCAGGAAAAACAATGAGTGGTTTGTTACAAAAGGCTGATCTTACCATGCTCGAGGAGCAGATTCAAAAGATGCAGAATGCCTATGAATATGCGGAAAAAACCACGCAGATCATCAAAAAGGTTCAGAAAAAATTGCGGGGACAGGATGGGCGGCGCGCCGTCCAGATCAAAAACGCGCTCCATGAGCAGGATAAGCGCTCACAGAAGCTCAGCAGCGACCTGAAGAATCTGAAAGATGGGCTCGTCTGGGTCGAGAATCTGATGTACTACGCTGATCAGGAGGCAGCCCGGCAGCTCGGCGCAGAGGACGATGGGAGCTGGGACATGAAGCGCAAGGCATTTGAAGAAGCGCGCGCGAGGCTGCCCAACGAGGATCCGGTCATTCTGATCCTAAACGGCGACGAGAGCGCTCACGACGATACCACTGACATCCCCAGGGGAGACGATGGCGCGTCGAACCAGCGCGATTCCGGACGGGTCGCCGTTTCGGAATACCTCAAACGGTTTGATAACAGCGCCTATTCCAACTTCCATGTGCTGAAGAATTTCAAACCGGAATATGTTCAGAAACAGGAATTGGGCTACAACTGCACGACGACCTCGGAGGCAATTGCAACCTCAATCAAATATGACCGCTGGACCAGCCAGTTTGACATGGAGTGGACGCCGGGAGAAGGTGCGGCCTGGACAGAATGTATAAAGTATGAAGAAACGGATTACTGGTCGGCAGAGCAGAAGCTCAGCAAAATCTATGAGTTCCTTCGCGCGGGAGAGCCGGTGATTGTCAGCTGTGATCCGACAGGAAGCCGAACCTCGCCCCATACAGTGACGGCGATCGGCATCCGGAACGGCGCAGATCCTTCAAATCTGACTTATGCGGATTTTCTGGTTGCAGACCCGGCAGACAGCACAGTAAAGACATTGCAGGAACTTCTGGAAAATGGTCAGCTGACGATCGACCGCAACGGTTGGAGTCTCAAAACGATTAGGTGAGGAAAAAGAGCAATGACGAAGCGGATATTTACGGTTTGTGAGGCTTTATGATTACATCACTGTGCTATACGGCAAGCGCGCAGAGCCTTCTTGGCGGGCGGGAGGAGCAGCAGGATGCGTATTGTCTGGAGCGGCGGCGGGGAGAGCTCCTTGCAGCGGTCTGCGACGGGATCGGCGGTCTGCCGGACGGCGCGGAGGCCAGCCGGAGCGCCGTGCAGGCCCTGCTGACCGCGTTTCACAAAAACCCGCAGGCTGCGCCCTCCTACCTCTACCGGCAGGCGATTGACTGGATGGACCGGGCCGTCGCAGAGCAGACCGCCGGAGGCGGCTCGACCATTGTGAGCGTCTGGGTGCGCAGCGGCGGGCTGTACTGGCTGTCCATCGGCGACAGCGGCCTGTTCCTCCTGCGCGGCGGCAGCCTGCAGCGGCTCGTTCCGGAGCATAATTACGCCGCGCTCTTAAAGCAGCGGCTGGAAGGGGGCGAGATCAGCCAGCTGCTCTACGACCGGGAGATCGGGCGCGGCCGGGCGCTGACAAGCTATCTGGGAATGAACGGCATCAGCCTTTATGCGCAGAACCAGTACCCGCTGACGCTCGAACGGGGCGACGTGATCCTGCTGTGCTCCGACGGACTGCTGCAGGCGCTCGGCACGCAGGCGCTGGAGGCGCTGCTTTCCCAGCCCGGCACCGCGCAGCAGCTGACAAAAAGGCTCCAGACCGCGCTGCTGGCCCACAGCGGCAATATGCAGGACAATACCACGCTGGTCCTGATCAAACGACACCGATAAAGGGAGACGAGACAGAATGAAAAAAGTGCTTTGTAACATGAATCACTACTACGATGCGGACAAGTTCTCGACTTGCCCGCATTGCGCGCGGGCAAAGGCATTTTTGGAGCGGTCCGCACCGGCGGCCCAGCGCTCCGAGCCGCCCGCGCAGGGCGCGCCTGCAAGGGACGGATACTGGAGTCTCGATGATCTGCGCGGGAAAACCTCCCTGCCGGACACCCCGGCCCCCGGCTTCTCCGCTCCCCTGCCGCAGGAGCCGTCCGGCCTGAATATCATGCACACCACGCCGCTGTTCCAGCCGGACGAGATGCCGCTGCCGGTTCCGCCTGTGCAGGACCAGCCGCATTGTCCGAGCTGCGGTGCGCAATTGCGCAAACGGCAGCCGTTTTGCCCGTTCTGCGGCGTGCGGATAGATGAAGCGGTCCCGCCTGCGCCTGTGCAGGCGCAGCAGCCTGAGCCGGAACCGATGTCCGCGCCTGAGCAGCCGTTTATCCCGATTCCCAAACCGGCCCCAGAGCCTGAACAGCCGAGCGTCCCGGTTCCTGAACCCGAACCTGAGCAGCCGGTTTCTGAGCCGGGACCCGCGCCCGGAGCCGAGCAGCCGCCTGTTCCGGCTTTGGGGCCGGAGACAGACTCCGGGCCTCTCCCGGAAACGCTCCCCGCTCCGGTCATTGAGCCGGAGCGGGACTCTGTGCCCGTCCCCGCTCCCGCATCTGCTCAGCCGCCAAGACCGGCGTTTTTCCCGTCCTCTGCGCCGGGCGACGGGCGCACGCACATTCTGTATACCGGAGAGACGAGTCAGATCGAGCCTGTGGTCGGCTGGCTGGTCTGCGTGCTGGGCAGCCAGCAGGGACTGTCGTTCCCGCTTTCCGGCGGCAGGAACCGCATCGGACGCTCTGCGGACATGGACGTATGCCTCAGCTCGGATCCTGAGGTTTCCCGGAATATGCACTGCATCCTCACGTTTGACCCGGCCTCGGAGGCGTTTTATCTGCAGGCCGGAGACGGGCGCGGGCTGACATATCTGAACGGCACGCTGCTGCTGACCCCGATGCAGCTGAAGCCGCACGATCTGATCCGCGTCGGCGCGACGACGCTTCTGTTCGTCCCGCTGTGCGGAGAATCGTTCCACTGGAATACCTACTTTCAGATGCCATAAGGAGCCCAGATGAAAAGCTGTGAAAAATGCGGCAGACCGATCGCGGACACTGCCGCCGCCTGCCCGTACTGCGGCTATTCGCAGGCCGCAGAGCTGCCGAACGCCCTGCAGCCGGGCTGGGAGATCGCCGGGCGTTACCGTATCGAGTCCGTGATCGGCCTCGGCGGCTTTGGCATTACATACTGCGCCTATGACCAGAAGCTCGCGTGCACAGTCGCGCTGAAGGAGTATTTCCCCTCCGGCGTCGCCAACCGCATTCCCGGCAGCAAGGAGGTCATTCTCTACGCGGGAAAACGGACGGAGGAATTCCGACAGGGCTATACGCGCTTTCTGAACGAGGCGCGGAACATGATCCAGTTCCAGTCCGTTCCGAACGTCGTGCAGGTACGGGAATACTTTGAGGAAAATGGCACGGCCTATATCGTTATGGAATATCTGCGCGGCCACACGCTGAAAACGGAGATCGAGCGCGCCCCGCTGACGTGGGAGCGCGCGGTCACCATCGGCGCGGTCATCTGCGGCGCGCTGACGGCGCTGCACCGGAAGGGGATCGTCCACCGGGACGTCAGCCCGGACAACATCTTCCTGTGCGACGACGGCAGGATCAAGCTGATCGACTTCGGCGCAGCCAGAGTCTCCATGCAGCAGACGCCGCTGACCGTCGTATTCAAGGACTGCTTTACCCCGCCGGAGCAGTATTCCCGCTCCGCGCATCAGGGGCCGCAGACGGATATTTACGCGCTGGGCGCTACGCTCTATACCGCGATGCTCGGCAAGAAGCCCGAGAGCGCGCTCAACCGCTGGCCGACGGACCATCTCAAGGCCCCGCATACACTGAAGCCTGAGATCCCGGAGCCGGTCAGCAACGCCGTCATGCAGGCGCTGGCGCTGGAGCCGGAGCTGCGGTTCTCCAGCGCGGAGGAGTTTTCCCGCGCGCTGCTCCAATACCAGCAGACAAAGAGCCTTGAAAAAACGCGGAAGGAAAAGCAGCGCAGAAAATGGATCAGTCTTCTGAGCGTGTTTCTGGTACTCGCCATCGTCGGCGGTACGGTCGGCTACCTCTGGATCAGCCGCACGGCTCAGGAAACGCTGCCGGACGCGGCGATCGACGTCTGGTTCACCGCAGACCCGCTCCGCGCAAGCGGGCAGAACAAGATCGCCGCACTGAACGCCGCAGCAAGCGCGTTCCAGACGCTGTACCCGAACGTTGAGCTGCGGCTGCAGAGCATTGCGCCCGATCAATACAAGCAGCGGCTCAAGCAGGCGCAGCAGGACGGCTCGCTGCCGGTCCTGTTCGAGCGCACCGCGCAGAGCACGGATCTCGCCTGCAATGCCAAGGCGCTCCGGCAGCTGAACCGGCAGTACGATCCAGCCGGCTTCCGTCTTGGCGCGCCGGTCAGCGGGGATTATGCCGTGCTCGGCCTCGGACTTCCCGTTTTGTATGCGTCGAATGCGTGCGCCGAAGGCATCGGCTTTGATTTCCGGCAGGCGAGCAGCGCAACGCTCGCAAGCCTTGCAGGTCTTGATCTCAAGGCCGGGATGGATGCGTCGTTTTTGCCCGCCTATGAGGTGCTGTTCCAGAGTTCTATCCCGGAGACGGACAGCATGACCGTCAGCGCGGACGCGCTGGATGCGTTCCTGTCCGGCGAACAGGGCCTGTACTACGGCAGCACCGCAGACGCCGCAGACGTGCAGACGCAGCTGGCCGGACGCTACCAGCTGTACGCCGTGCAGTCGCCGGAGCGTGCCTGTATGCTCCAGAACGTCTGGTCGGTCACGCAGCAGTCCTCCAAAAAGGAGACGGCCTGCGCCGTGCGCTTCCTGTCGTACCTTCTGAGCGAGGACGGACAGCGCTGCCTGTATCTTGAAAACCAGTATCCCAGTATCCCCGTGTCCAGCACAGTATATGAGCAGTACCGGAATATTGCCGGAGAGCTTGCGGACGTTCTGACCGATGCAAAGCCCCGGCCATGCGGAATCGTGTAGAAAGAGAGGAACAACATGAAAATATGCTTTGGATGCTTTGAGCAATACGACGACTCGTTCGACATCTGCCCGCATTGCGGCTATGCCGAGGGAACCGAGCCGGAGCTTGCGACCTATATGCGGCCGGGCGCGATCCTGAACGAGCGCTACGTCATTGGCCGCGCACTGGGTCACGGCGGCTTCAGCGTGACCTATCTTGCCTGGGACGCGCTGCTGCTGCACAAGGTCGCGATCAAGGAATATCTGCCCAGCGAATATGCAACCCGCCGCCCCGGCGAGAGCCGCCTGACCATTTTCTCAGGCAAGGAGGGCGAATACTTCCAGTTCGGCAAGGAAAAATTTCTGGACGAGGCCAAGCGCCTGTCCGCATTCCAGAACGAGGACGGCATCGTCCACGTCTACGACTGCTTCTCCGCAAACGAAACGGCTTATCTCGTGATGGAATATCTCGACGGCATCACGCTGAGCGAGTATCTGAAAAAGGAAGCCGCCGTTTTGCCGCAGGGACGGATCGCGCCGGAAAAGGCTATCAGTATGCTCACGCCGGTCATGCTGTCGCTGCAGCGTGTGCATGACAGCGGGATGATCCACCGGGATATTGCACCGGACAACATCATGCTCCTGAAGGACGGCGGCGTCCGTCTGATCGACTTCGGCGCTGCGCGCCACGCGGTCCACGACTGCGGCAAGAGCATGACCGTGATCATCAAGGACGGCTATTCGCCCGAGGAGCAGTATAACAGCCACAGCGTACAGGGTCCCGCCGCCGACGTCTACGCGCTCAGCGCGACGCTCTATCAGATGATCACCGGCATCACGCCGCCCGGCGCGATCGAGCGCGGAGAATATCTGCAGAAGCACAAGCGCGATATGCTGCCGCCTCCGTCCAAATTCAACAAGGCCGTTACGAAGACGCAGGATACGGCGATCCTCAACGGCATGGCGCTGCATACGCAGGACCGCACGCAGAGCGTCGCCGAGCTTTATGAGGAGCTGACCGCGCAGACGCCGGTCCGGCGCGTCCAGGAGACGATCCGCAAGCGCAGCAGCTTCAGCTGGCCGCTCTGGGCAAAGATCACCGCGGGCGTGCTGGCAGCCGCAATCGCCGCGGGCGGCGTTCTGCTCTATCTCAACCGCAAGCCGAAGACCGACACAGCAGCAGAGGACGGCTCTTATGTTCTGAGTCCGAACGTGGTGAATATGCAGGTCGTCAACGCGGTGACAGCGGCGGAAGACGCCTCGCTGCATCTGGTCGTGGAAGGCTCTGATTATGACGCGGGCGTCGAACAGGGCCGCATTCTGACGCAGAATCCGGACCCCGGCACGAAGCTTGCGCCCGCGTCCGACCTGCTCGCGACGGCCAGCCTCGGCAAGGAACGCCCCGTGGGCGTCATGGACGACATGAGTTCCATGCTCAAGGACGCTGCGGAGGATCACCTGACGCGGATGGGCCTTTCGGACACGCAGATCAAATGGGAATATGTTCCGAGCAACGAGGAAATGCCCGGAACCATCGTCAGCCAGAGCGTGACAGCCGGTTCGACGCTGACCCCCAGCTCCAATGTTACGATCAGCGTCGCGCAGCCCTCGCAGACCCCGGTCACGCCAGTTCCCACAACACCGTCAGACGGCAGCGGTTCGGGCGGCTCCAGCGGCTCGGTCGACATCAGTGAGCTGGTCCCGTCCGAGGATTCCTACGTGACGGTCCGCGATTACGTCGGCCAGTCGTTTGACACGGCCAAGGCCGATCTGCGCACGGTGTCGCTCTACGGCGTCAAGTGCGAGCTGCGCTACCATCCGTCCATTCCGAGCGGCAGCATCATCCAGCAGTCCCCGGAGGGCGGCGAAAAGATCCTGAAGGGCAGCGGCGTCTATTTTGTCGTCAGCCTCGGCCCGCAGAAGCAGCTTGTGCCGAACGTCCTGTACAAGGAGCAGGGAGAGGCAGAGCGGCTGCTGGCGCAGAGCGGCTTCGGCTCCGCGCCGAAGGCCGTCACGAGCAGCTATGTCGCGCCCGGCCATGTCGCGGCGCAGACGCCGCTCGGCGGCAGCGAGGCGGCGCCCGGCACAAAGATCAGTCTGGATATCAGCTCCGACAGCACCAGCCAGCCGACGCAGTCCAACGTCACGATCGATCAGTTCAAGGCGGAGCTCGATCTTCAGGTCGGCGAGACGTTTGATCTGGCAGACACGCTGCAGTACAGCGGAAGAGGCGTCTCCGTCGTCTGGTCGTCCAGCGATCCTTCCTCTGTCACAGTTGACAAGAGCGGCCGCATCGAAGCGGTTGCACCCGGCGCATCGACAATCACCGTTGTGGTCGGCGGCGAGGCAGCCTCCTGCTACGTGACCGTCCATGACAATCAGCCGCTGGAAATGACGGGAAGCGTCATTCTGGAGGTTGGCGAGAAGCTCCCGCTCAACCAGCAGCTCGGGAACATCAAAGCGACCTCGGTCTATTGGATCTCCTCTGACCCGCGCGTTGCGACCGTCACGAACAACGGTATGCTGACCGGCGTTTCGGAAGGCTTCGCGTTCGTGACCGCGCTCTACGCGGGACAGGTCAAGCAGTGTACCGTGTGGGTGCTCGATTCCGACAGCTATATAAAAGTGCAGCGCTTCGACCAGAACACCACGCAGCACGACGCGGAGGCCGCACTGCAGGCAGCCGGGGTCGAGTACACCGTCAAGCAGGTGTATAACAGTCCGGCCGCTGCGGGCTGCGTCGCGGATTTCGACTTCACCGGCTACAGCGATTCGGACTATTATTATATCTCCGGCACACGCACGCCTGAGCTGAGCATCAGCGGCGGAGCCGCGCAGCAGCCGGCAGATACGCCCAAAGAACCGGCAAGGGATCCTGAGCCGGACAAGCCTGCCGGAAGGGCGACCCTGTCCATAACCAGCCATCCGAACAAGACGTCCTATTATATCGGTGACAAGCTGAACACCGCCGGTCTGACCGCCCGCTATACCGACGCGTCTGGCAAAGCGCAGACCATCACCAGCGGCTTCACGACCAACGTCGATATGACCAGCGCCGGAGCGAAGCAGGTCACCGTCACCTATCGGGACGCCAGCTCGACCTTCAGCATCTCGGTCAAGGAGCCGAGCGTCACCGTCACGCAGGAGGAGCTGAACGAGGGCCTGCGCCTGTACGCCACGACCGATCCCGCCGGTCAGGACGTGACCTGGAGCTCGTCGAATCCGAGCGTCGCGTACTTTGAGGGTAAAACTCTTCACGCAGCCGGCTCGGGCACTGCGGTCATTTCCGCCACGATGACCTACAACGGCCGTAAATATTCCGGTTCAACAACGGTCGTCGTCGGGGATCGCATGGATAAGGAAGAGCCAGCAAACTATTCCTTTAAGATTTACTGCAATCTGTATGATCCCTATAATGCCTACCTCATTGACTCCAACATCCCCGGCTTTAACGCCTTGAATGTCACATGGTCGGTCACCCCAGCCGATGCTGACTGGTTTACAGTAGATGGAGGCGCATATGTCGACAGCACCATCACCTGCACTGTAACAGCTTCCTATGTCTATAACGGCAGGACCTACACCGACAGCATGAGGCAGACGATGGATCAGGTCAAGTATACGTTCAACATCGTCCCGGTCTATCCTGTTACAGGCGACCGTTTGGTCTTTCGCATTGAGACCAATATTCCCAATTTTAACGCTGCCAATGTACAATGGTCGCCAGGTCCTGCGGCTGTTACGGGATGGGTTGAAGGCGGACAGTATGTTATCGACCGAACCAGCCTGTCAGCCAATATCAGTTATTGGCTTAACGCGATCTATTATTACAACGGTCTGAACTACACCAGCGATATAAGTATTTCTAGTGACCAGTGATGCTGACACTACAGACCGGCACAGCCGGAACTACGCAGCGCGCAGCCACCGTATGTACGGCGGGTATCCAAACACCGGTATGCGCCCCTTGTGAAGCTGCCCGCAGTATCATAACCCTTCGCGAATCCCCTTTTCCCCCTCAGGCACAGCGCCCGGCCCCTCTGCGGAGCCGGGCGCTGATTCTTTCCATCAAACAGCCTCCCAGCAGGATGGAAAAGCTGGGGCCGCCGGAGGCATCCCGGTGATCGAATCAGAATCTCCCTACTTGTCATTTGCTCCGGTTTCGTGTAAAATAGAACAAATATTGCAATTTGAAAGATCTCCGCCTTGGAGATCGGGAGGACTATCATGCAGTGGATCGAACTGACCATCAAAACGGCTCCGGCGGCCATTGACCTTGTCTGCGACCGGCTGACCGTGCTGGGCTTTGACAGCTTCATCATCGACGATCAGGAGCAGTTTCATGAATTTCTGGAGCAGAACCGCCAGTACTGGGACTATGTAGACGAGGATCTGGAAAAGCAGATGCAGGGACTTTCGCAGATCCGGCTGTATCTGGAGCAGAACGCTTCCGTGCCGGAAACGGTCGAAAGTCTGAAAAGCCAGCTGGCCGCGCTGCGCGCGCAGTACCCGACCGTGGACTTCGGCTCTCTCGACGTGCAGCTGGCAAACGTCAAGGACGAGGACTGGGAAAACAACTGGAAGCGGTACTATCAGCCGCTGCCCATCGGCGAACGGCTGCTGGTCGTTCCGGAGTGGCTGCACCCGGAAAACCCGGAAAACCGCGTCGAGGTCCTGCTCGACCCCGGCATGATCTTCGGCACCGGCGCGCACTCGTCCACGCAGATGTGTATGCGCGAGCTGGAACGGGCCATTCAGGGCGGCGAGCGCGTGCTCGATCTCGGCAGCGGCAGCGGCATTTTGTCCATCACTGCCGTCCTGCTCGGCGCGGCCCACGCCACGGGCGTGGACATTGACCCCAAGGCCGAGGACATTGCCCGGGAAAACGCCGCCATCAACCAGATCTTCTCCGACCGCTTTACCGCCGTCACCGGCGACGTGATCGGAGACAGGGCCATGATGGAATCGCTCAGGGGACATTACGATGTGGTGCTGGCCAATATCGTGGCCGACGTCATCATTCCCCTGAGCTGCGTCGTGCCGGAATTTTTGCAGGAGGACAGCGTGTTCATCTGCTCCGGAATTCTTAACACGCGCCTTGCGGAGGTTCTGGCCGCGTTGGAACAAAACGGGCTTCAGATCATCTCCACCGAACAGCAGGAGGACTGGTGCCGCGTGACCGCCGCGCTGCCGGAAGCGTGACGGGAGGAAGGAGAACCCCATGCGTATTTTTTCCTACCGCAACAAGCGGACGCTGCGGCGCATTGCGCTGATCGCGCTGCTGGCCGTCGTTCTGCTCGGCCTGCTCATTCTCGCGCGCATCAGCTATCTGGGCCGCTACGTCGTGTATTCGCCAAACGGCGTGTATTTTGACAAAACGCAGAAGCTCCAGCGCACCCCGCAGACGCCGGAAGCGCCCGCCGACGCAGAGGACTATCCATTTGAAACGATTCTGTCCGCCGCTGCCGAGGAAACGGACGTCGACCCGAACGCGGTGCAGCTGCAAGGCTTTTATATCTCCACGACCATGCTGGCAAACAGCGTGGACGAGGTGCGGCAGGCGCTGGCCGACGCGGACGGCTATAACGCCGTGCTCATCGACGTCAAAAGCCCGCTCGGCAATTTCTATTATTCGACCGACATCGCCGACGCCCAGACGGCAGACGCGGACATCGCCGCCTGCGACGCGCTCATAAAGGAGCTGACCGAAACGCCGGACCTGATCGTGATCGCCCGCGTGCCCGCGTTCTCCGACCCGAATTTTGTCGCCAAGCACTATTCTTCCGCCCTGACGACGACCTCCGGCGATCTGTGGATGGACGAGCGGCGGTGCTACTGGCTGCGGCCCGACTCGCTCGACGCGCGCAGTTATCTGGCTGCCATCGCGCTGGAGCTTGACGCACGCGGGTTTGACGAGGTGCTGTTCGATAACTTCACCGTACCGGACGACAGCTCCATTGCATGGGACGCCGAGGCCATCACGCAGGTCGCCGCATTGGAGGACTGCGCGGAGACGCTGGGCGCGAATCTGACCGGCAGCTCCATCCGCCTCGCGCTGGGCACGACGGTCCCGTCCGTCGCGCAGTATGCCAGCCGCGTGTATATCACGACAGAAAAGGCCAACGACGTAATGACCATGACCGAGGCCATGGGCGAGGTGCTGCCGGATCCGGCCACGCAGCTCGTTTTCGTCACGACCTCCCACGATACCCGGTTCGACGCCGCAGGCGTCATCCGGCCGCTGATGGGCGATGACAGCGGAGACTGAAACCGCCGCAGAATAAAGAGGAACATCCATGATCGATCTATCTGTAAAGGACCTGGTCAAGAGCTTCGACGCCGACACAAATCTGCTCGACGGCGTGAGCTTTGACATTCAGGCAGGCGAGCGTGTGGGCCTGCTCGGGCGAAACGGCGCGGGCAAGACGACGCTCTTCAAAATACTGACCGGAGAGCTGGACTACAACACCGGCGAGGTGCGCTTCGCGCCGGGCCGGAAGGTCGGCCTTATCTCCCAGATCCCACATTACCCGGCGGGCTATACGGTAGAGGACGTGCTGCGCACGGCGTTCCGGGAGCTTGCGAATATCCAGAGCAAAATGCGCCGTCTGGAAGAGCAGATGGCCGCGCAGCCGGACAAGGCGCTGCTTGCCGAATACGACGCGCTTTCCACGCGCTTTCAGACCGGCGGCGGCTATGAGACGGATATGCAGACCGACAAGATCTGCAACGGTCTCGGCATCCCCGCCGCGCAGCGGCAGCAGGACTTTGACAGCCTTTCCGGCGGCGAAAAGACGCGCGTGAATCTGGCGCGGCTGCTGCTGGAAAAGACGGATATCCTGCTGCTCGACGAGCCGACGAACCATCTGGATATGCACGCGGTCGAATGGCTCGAGGGCTATATTGAAAAATTCAGGGGAACCGTCCTGACCATCTCCCACGACCGGTATTTTCTTGACCGCGTCGTGACCCGCATCATCGAGCTACACGATGGGAAGGCGGAATTTTATTCCGGCAACTATTCGTTCTACGTGCAGGAAAAGCAGGCGCGTTTCGACCTGCAATTGAAGCAGTATGAAAAGGAGCAGGCCAAGCTCGGACAGCTCGGCTTCACGCTCGAGCGCATGAAGGGCTGGGGCATCAACAACCGCACGCTCTACCGCCGCGCCATGTCCATCCAGCACCGCATGGAGCGCATTGAAAAGACCGACCGGCCCACGCAGGAGAAGACCCTGCGGGCGCGCTTCGCCCAGCGGGACTTTTTCGGCGACGAGGTTTTGTCCGTCAAGGGACTCGGCAAGGCGTATGACGGCAGGACGCTGTTTTCGGACGTCGAATTGCAGGTCGCGGGCGGCGAACGCATTGCGCTGCTGGGCGACAACGGGACCGGCAAGTCCACGTTTTTAAAGCTCCTGCTCGGCGAGGAGGCCGGTGCGGGCCGCGTGAAGTTCGGCCCCACGGTCAAGTGGGCCTACCTGCCGCAGATCATTCACTTCGCCCACCCCGAACGGACGCTGCTGGACACGATGCTCTATGAAAAAAACTGCTCCGTGCAGACCGCGCGCGACCGGCTGGGCGCGTATCTGTTCGAGGGCGAGGACGTGTTCAAGACCGTTTCGAGCCTGTCCGGCGGCGAACAGAGCCGTCTGCGGCTGTGTATGCTGATGGATGAGAAGATCAACTTGCTCGTCCTCGACGAGCCGACGAACCACCTGGACATCGACTCGCGCGAATGGCTTGAGGACGCGCTGGAGGACTATGAGGGAACGCTGATCTTCGTGTCCCACGACCGCTATTTCGTGAACAAATTCGCCACGCGGATCTGGGAACTGGAAAATGGGCATATCCGGGACTTCCCGTGCGGATATGAAAAATACCGTTCCATCAAAGAAAAGGAGGCCATCGCGGCTCCCGCGCCGGAAAAGCCCAAAAAAGAGCGCAAGGAAAAACCGAAGACCTCCGGCAGCAAGATGCTGGAAAAGCAAGTCCGTGCGCTGGAACGTGAGATTGAAAAGCAAGAGCAGCTTTCCGCTCAGCTGGATACGCAGATTGAAGCCGCCGCATCCGATTATCAGGAACTGGCGCGGCTGATGGCAGAAAAGCAGTCCTGCGACGATGCGCTTACCGGCCTGATGGACGAGTGGGAGCGGCTTTCGTCTGATTTGGAGGGTGCAACATGATTCCGGTTTGGGTGATCGCGCTGCTTACAGTGCTCGGCGCGGTATGTCTGGCGCTGCCGCTGCATATCGGCATGACGGGCGTCTGTCTGCTGCTGCTTGCGGCGGTGCTGCTGGCACTGCGGCTCTTGAAGAAAAAGAACGCGCCGAAGCATTGGAGCCATCTTCTGACCGGCCTGACCGCCGCAGGTATGGCGGTGATCTTCGGCGCAATGGGGTATATTGCCATGCAGGGACAGGACAGCGTTATGACGCAGGACGAGACGCCGGAGTTTGTCGTCGTACTCGGCGCGCAGGTACAGGGCGGCGGGCCGTCGCTGACGCTAAAAAAGCGGCTCGACAAGACGCTCGAATTCATGCAGGAGCACCCGGACAGGACCGTGATCGTCTCCGGCGGCCAGGGGCCAGACGAGGCCCATACGGAAGCGTCCGTCATGGCCCGGTACCTGATCGAGCACGGCGCGGACGCGTCCCGGATCATTGAGGAGGACAAGGCCTCCAACACACGGGAAAATCTGCTGTTTTCGGCGAAGCTTGCCGAGGCGGCGGGGCTTGATACGTCGCGCGTGCTGATCGTTACGAGCGATTTTCATATGTGCCGCGCCAAGTATATCGCGCGGACGCTCTCCATGGAGCCATACGGCCAAGCAAGCGATACCTGGCCGTGGATCTTGAAGGTCAATTACACGCTGCGCGAGGTCTTCGCCTTTGCCAAGGCGTTCTGGCAGGCAGCGCACGGATGCGTTTGACCGTACAGAAACAGGAAAGGAGCAGATATCATGACCGATAAGGATCTCAGACGGCTCAGCCGTGCGGAGCTGCTGGACATTCTCTATGAGCAGCGGAAGCGCTATGAGGACAGTCTGGCAGAGAATCAGGCGCTGCGGCAGCAGCTGGAGGACCGGACACTGCGCATCGCATCCGCCGGTTCCATCGCCGAGGCAGCCATTCAGGTAAACGGCGTGTTCGAGGCTGCGCAGGCCGCTGCCGACCAGTATCTTGCCTCCGTCAAGGCTGCGACAGCCGAGATGGTGCAGAAGACGGACGAGGCACAGCGGCAGCGCGAGGCGATCTTACAGGACGCAAAACAGCAGGCCGGGCAGATCGTACAGGACGCACAGGCACAGGCAGACAGGATCCTGGCTGAGGCCGGTGCGCAGGTTGATGCGCGCTGGGCAGAATTCCAGAAAAACGCTGACGCGCTCATCCATGCGCACGACGAACTGCGGAGCCTCATCCAGAACCGCCATGCGGACGTTTGACTTTTCCCGCTTTGGTGGTAGAATAACAGCAAACGACACAAAAAGGAGTGTTTTTTATGAGCGGATGCAGCGGCAACTGTTCCAGCTGCGGAGAAAGCTGCTCTGACCGCAAGCCGGAGAGCCTGCTGGCAGAGCCGAACAAGAAATCAAATGTCAAAAAGGTCATTGCAGTCGTCTCCGGCAAAGGCGGCGTCGGCAAGTCAACCGTCACGTCGATGCTGGCTGTCGCCATGCAGAAGCTGGGCTATAAAACGGCCATTCTCGACGCGGACGTCACCGGCCCGTCCATCCCCAGAGCCTTCGGTCTGCATGAGCAGATCGTGGGCAGCGACGACGGTATGCTCCCCGCCGAGACGCCCGAGGGCGTCAAGGTCATGTCCATCAATCTGCTGCTGCCGAACGAGACAGACCCCGTCATCTGGCGCGGCCCGGTCATCGGCGGCGCGGTCAAGCAGTTCTGGACGGACGTCTGCTGGGGCGATGTGGATTATATGTTCGTCGATCTGCCGCCCGGAACGGGCGACGTGATGCTGACGGTGTTCCAGTCGCTGCCGGTCGACGGCGTGGTGATCGTCACAAGCCCGCAGAGCCTCGTGTCCATGATCGTCTCCAAGGCCGTCAACATGGCACGGATGATGAACGTTCCGGTCTACGGCTTTGTCGAGAACTACAGCTATTTCCAGTGTCCGGACTGCGGCAAACGCGTCGAGATCTTCGGCAAAAGCAGGCTGGACGAGCTGGCGCTGCAATTCTCGCTCCCGGTCCTCGCGCGCCTGCCGATCAATCCGGACATCGCCTCCCTGTTTGACGAAGGCAAAATGGCGCAGGCCGACGTCAGCGCCGTCCTGCCCGCCGCCGAGCTGATGGCAAAGGCATAACCCGGATTTTTGAAAATGGAACGGGAGGAACCGCAGAATGCTGCGATTCCTCCCGTTATTTTGATCCATATCCGCCTTGCGTACAGGCGCAGGGCGCTCAGATGTTCTTCAGATGCCGCACGTCGAGGACAGCTGGGTCGTACTGCTCCAGATACGTCAGCGTATCCGCCGGTGTGGGGCAGAGAGCGTAAATGTTCAGGCAGGCGGAGCGAATGAAGCGCTGCTCCACGGCGGACAGGACAAATTCCTGCAGTTTATCATAGAAGCCGTTCGTGTTGAGAATGGCGATGGCCGGGTTATGGCGGCCAAGCTGCTTGAGCGTCAGCACCTCGAAAAACTCCTCGAGCGTTCCGAAGCCGCCGGGGGCCATGACGAACGCGTCTGCATGGGCGATCATGGCGGCCTTGCGCTCGGCCATGGTGTCCGTCAGGATAAACTCGGTGCAGCGGTCAAACAGAATGCCGTCTACATTTAAAAAGTTCGGCGCGATGCCGGTGATTTTTCCGCCCGCGTCCGCAGCGCCGCGTGCTGCAGCGCCCATAACGCCCTGCGCGCCGCCTCCGTAGACGAGCGTGTGGCCGTTTTTTGCCAGCAGGCGGCCGAATTCCTCCGCCGCGTCAAAATATGCGCGGTCAAGCGCGGGGCTTGACGCGCCGTAAAGACAAATGTTCATGTCCGTTCCTCCGTTTTTTGCAGCTGCGCGATCTGCTGCCCGATCTGGCAGACGTCCCGATAGGCGCAGACTTCAAAATCACAGTCCGCCTCGCCGTCCTCTACCAGGACCATCCGCGAAGCGTCGATCGTGCGGCAGTAGCCGCTCAGAATCTGTTCCATGCCAGTCCCTCCATATGCAATTTTTTATTATATACGCACACATTTGAAAAAACCAGAGCCAATTATGGATTTTGTCGAAAACGCCTATTTAGGCATTTTTTTATCGATATCTATTGCAGTTTCTTAACGGCTATGCTAGAATTACAAAATCGAGTACATTCTGTACATAATATATAGAGCATTTTCTGTATTGTTCTGGAAAATATGATGCGGCGCTGGCTTGGAAAAAGCAGCGCCGCAGGGTGTACATGAAGGAGGTGATGGAAATGGCGATGCAGGAGCTCGCACAGATCGCCGCGGCGGAGGAACAGGCCCGCGCGATCTGCGAGCAGGCACGTGCGGAGGCCGCCGAGCTGGCCGTACAGGCCGAAAAGGACGGCACAGCCCGTCTGAACGCCGTGATATCCGGCGCGCAGGAGCGTATGCGCGAGGCGAAGCGGCAGGCCGGAAAGCAGGCAGCGGCATTTGAAACGGATTTGAACAGCAAAACAGCCGCGCAGTGCCGGGCACTGGAGCAGGCGGCAGCCAGCCGGTCCGGCGCAGCGGCGGCAATGATCGTAGAGAGGATCTGGGACAGCGAATGGCAATCTTAAAAATGAAAAAAATTCGGCTGTGCGGCATCGCGGAGGAACAGGATCAGCTCATTCGTGAGCTGCAGCTGCTCGGAAGCGTCGAGATCGGCTCGCCCGAGGCGCTGACCGAAGCGCAGCAGACGCAGCTGTTCCGCACAGCAGACGGCGGAGGCGCGGACGCGCTGAGCCAGACATCCGCCGCACTCGCCTCCGCGCTGGAAACGCTCAAGCACTATGAAACGAAAAAGGGCGGGATGTTCTCCGCCCGGCCGGAAAAGACGCTCGGCGAGCTGTTTGACGACGACGCGTACCGCGCGGCTGTGCAGACGGCGCAGGAGGCGCTGGACACGCAGGACGCACGCAGCCGCAATCAGGCGGAAAAGAGCCGCCTCACGGCGCTGCGCGAGAGCTTCGTGCCGTGGCGGACGCTCGATCTGCCGCTGGAAACAGGCGGAACGCAGCACACGCGTGTGCTGCTCGGCACCGTCTCGGCACAGACGGCGCTTGACGCGCTGCGCGAGGCTGTCTATGCAGCAGCCGGTGAGACGCAGGTCGAAAGCCTCAGCGCCGACCAGCAGAGCCTGTCTCTGCTCGTGATCGTCCACAAGAGTGCATATGACGCCGCAGCGTCCGCGCTGCGCGAATTCGGCTTTACGACGGCCAGATTCGACGGCGCGTCGGGCACGGCGGAAGAGAACATCCGCCTGACAGACGAAAAGCTCGCCGCCTGCGAGCAGGAGGACAAGCGCCTGACGGACAAGCTCACAGCGCTTGCGGGTGACGTGCCCGCCATCCGGCTGGCAGCCGATCGCTGCACGCAGGAGATCTCGAAGGCGCAGGCCGCAGACCGGCTGGCCCACTCAGAACGGACCTTCTGTCTGGACGGCTGGGTGCCGTGTGAGGACGTACCGAAGCTTGAGGCGCTGCTGGAGAAATTCTGCTGCGCATGGGAGCTGGAGGACCCGTCGCCGGAGGAATATCCGGACGTGCCGGTCAAGCTCAAGAACAACAGGCTGACATGGCCACTCAACATGGTCACGGAGATGTATTCCCTCCCCGCCTATGACGGCGTAGACCCGAACCCGCTCATGGCGCCGTTTTTCATTCTGTTCTACGGCATCATGATGGCGGACATGGGCTATGGGCTTCTGATGATCCTCGCTTCGATCATCATCACGAAAAAAGCCCGGCCCAAGGGCACGAGCGGACAGATGTTCGGCCTCATGTTCTCCTGCGGCATCAGCACATTTATCATGGGCGCGCTGACGGGCGGCTTCTTCGGCGATTTCCTGCCGCAGCTGGCGGGGATCATCAACCCCAATACGACGTTCAAGGCGCTCCCCTCGCTCTTCACCCCGCTTGACGACACGATCACGATCCTCATCGGCGCCATGGCGCTCGGCTTTGTCCAGATCGTGACCGGCATGGCCATCAGCTTCGTTGAAAAGCTCAAGAAGGGCGAGATCATGGACGCCATCTGGGAAGAGCTGACCTGGTGGGTCGTGTTCGCAGGCATCGCGTGCATGGCGCTCGGCGTGACGAACATCGTTTTGTACGTCGGCATCGGCATGGTCGTGGTCGGCTCCGGCTGGAGCGCGAAGGGCTTCGGCAAGGTCACGGCGATCTTCGGCTCGGTCTACAACCATGTGACGGGCTACTTCGGCGACATTCTTTCGTATTCCAGACTGATGACCCTGATGCTGGCAGGCTCTGTCATCGCCTCGGTCTTCAATACGCTCGGCGCGATCCCGGGGAACGTGGTGATCTTCCTGATCGTGTCGATGCTCGGCAACGGACTCAACTTCGCGCTGAACCTGCTGAGCTGCTACGTCCACGATCTGCGTCTGCAGTGTCTGGAATACTTCGGCAAATTCTATAAGGACGGCGGCAGGCCGTTCAAGCCTCTGGCAATCAATACAAAATACGTGGATATTCAATCTTAAGGAGGAACTCTATCATGCAAGCATTTTTTGACGCTTTCGGCGGTCTGGCTCTGGCGCTTCTGGGCGCGGGTCTTGCGGCGGCGCTGTGCGCCATCGGATCGGCAAAGGGCACCGGCATGACCGGTGAGGCCGGCGCGGGTCTTCTGTGCGAGGATCCGGCAAAGTTCGGCAAGGTCCTGATCCTGCAGGTCATCCCCGGCACGCAGGGTCTGTACGGCCTCGTCGTCTGGTTCTTCGCCATTTTCCGCATGGGCCTGCTGTCCGGCGCTCTGCCCGAACTGAGCATCACGCAGGGCCTGCAGTACTTTGTCGCCTGCCTTCCTATGGCGCTCGGCGGCATGATCTCCGCGATCGCACAGGGCCGCGTGGCCTGCGCGTCCATCAATCTGCTGGCCAAGAAGCCCGACCACTGGTCCAAGGGCATGGTGCTGTGCGTCACAGTCGAGTTCTACGCGATCCTTTCCCTGCTGGCCTCCATGCTGATGATCATCAATATCAGCAAGTAACCCCGCAGAAGAGGGTGAAACAATGAACGGAATTGAAAAAATCTCCGCGCGCATCCTTGCCGACGCCGAGTCCGAAGCCGCCGCCATCCGTGCGCAGGCCGAGGAAAAGGCGGCGCTCATCCGCGCGGACTACGACCGCAGGATCGAGTCTGAGCAGCAGCGGCTGACGGCGGAAGCACAGGCCGAGGGCGCGAAGCAGCTCGAACGCGATCAGGGCGCGGCCCGGATGGCCGCGCGGCGGCAGCTGCTCGAAACGAAGCAGGCGCTCGTCGACGCCGCCTTCCGGCAGGCGGAGCAGCAGCTTCTCTCGCTCCCCACGGCGGAGTATACGAAGCTCTGCGCGCAGCTTGCCGCACGGGCAAGCGCGTCCGGCAGCGAGGAGCTGATCTTCTGCGCAGAGGACCGCGAACGGGTCGGACAGGCCGTCGTGGAGCAGGCGAACGCGCTGCTCCAGAAGGCCGGGAAGGCAGCAAAGCTGACGCTTTCCGCCGAAACGCGGCCGATGCGCGGCGGCGTGGTGCTGAAGGACGGGCTGGTCGAGACGAACTGCTCGATCGGCGCAATGATAAGCGGCCTGCGGCCCGCGCTTTCCGGCAAGGTTGCGGCCTGCCTGTTTGGCTGAGGCCGGGAGGCTGACGTGACGGAACAAAAAAAGAAAGTAAAAGCGTGCAAGGACACGGAGTATCTGTTTATTTCGGCGTATCTGCGCGCAAAGGAGCCGCAGCTGCTCAACGCGGAGAAGGCCGGGCGGATGCTCGGCTCCTCCGTGCAGGAGGCGGCGCGGATCCTGGAGAGCTGCGGCTATGCCGATGTGCTGGCTGTCGGGCTTGACAAGGCGCTGAGCGACCGGCGCGCCGCCGTGTTTTCCGAGGTCGAGGCGCTTGCGCCGAAGGACGGCGTTGTATCGCTGTTTCGTATGCGCTATGACTATCACAACGCCAAAACGATCGTCAAGGCCGAGGCCGTCGGGATAGACCCGGCTCCCCTGCTCTCCGGCGCTGGCCGCGCAGACGCGCAGGCGCTCAAAACTGCCTATGAAACCGGCGAGTCCGGAAGCGTCCCGCAGGCCGTTCTGACCGCAATGCAGGCCGCGCGCGACGCGCTTTCGAGAAGCGCCGACCCGCAGTTGGCCGATCTGATCCTCGACCGCGCGTATTTTGCCGAGTATCACGAAACCGCCGCGCAGGTCGGAAGCGCGTTCCTGATGGGCTATGCGCAGCTGCAGGCGGACAGCGCGAATCTGCGCGCCGCCGTGCGTGCACGGCGTATGCACAAGGACGCTGCGTTTTTAAAGAGCGTCCTCGTTCCCGGCGGGAGCGTTCCGGCGGAGGAGATCTGCCAGGTGCTTGCGCAGGACGAGCCGTTTGCGCCGCTGTTTGCGAACACTGCGCTCTTCGCCGCCGCGCAGGCGGGCGACGAGTCGCAGACGGGGTCGCTGACCGCGTTTGAGCGGCTGTGCGACAACACGCTCACGGCATATTTTGCAAAAGCAAAGTCGGTCGTATTCGGGGAGCAGGTCGTGATTGCCTATCTCTGTGCGCTGGAAAATGAAATTTCAGCGGCCCGCATGATCATAAGCGGCCTGCAGGCGGGGCTGCCCGCCGACACGATCCGCGCACGGCTGCGGGATCTGTATCAATGAGCGAGGTGAGCGGTATGTATAAAATCGCAGTTCTGGGCGAACGCGAGAGCGTCATGGGCTTTGCGGCTCTGGGCCTCGCCGTGTTCCCCGTGGACTCCGCCGAGGAAGCGGCGGAGGTCTTCCACCGCCTCACAAGGCAGTCCGACGCATACGCGATCATCTATGTGACCGAGACGTATGCCGAGGCGCTGCATGCGCAGATCGAAAAGTTTGCGTCCAGCGTTACCCCGGCGGTCATTCTGATCCCCGGCGCAGGCGGCTGCAAAGGCCTCGGCATGAACGCGCTGAACGCCGCTGTCGAACGCGCGGTAGGCTCGAATATTCTTTAAACAGCATCCTTGAATACAGAAAGGATTCGATGAAATGTCAGGTAGAATTGTAAAGGTATCCGGCCCGCTTGTTGTCGCCGAGGGGATGGAAGACGCCAACATGGCAGACGTCGTCCGCGTCGGCAAGCAGCAGCTGATCGGTGAGATCCTGAATATGACGGGCGGCTCGGCCTCCATTCAGGTCTATGAGGAAACGAGCGGCCTCGGCCCCGGCGCCGAGGTCACGACGACCGGTATGCCCCTCTCCGTCGAGCTTGGGCCCGGTATGCTCGAAAATATTTACGACGGTATCCAGCGCCCCTTGACCGAGATCCGCGACCGCTGCGGCGAGACCATCGCCCGCGGCGTGCAGGTCCCGGCGCTGAACCGCGAAAAGAAATGGGCCTTTACGCCCACGGTCAAGAAGGGCGACAAGGTTTCCGGCGGCGACGTGATCGGCACCGTGCAGGAGACGAGCGCCGTTCTGCACAGGATCATGGTGCCGCCCAAAATGGCGGGCACCGTCAAGGAGATCCAATCCGGCGAATTTACCGTCGAGCAGACAGTCTGCGTGCTGGAGACGGAAAAGGGCGAGGAGCATTTAAGCCTCATGCAGAAGTGGCCCGTGCGTGTGGCCCGTCCGTATGACCGGAAATTTACCCCCTCTCAGCCCCTTATGACCGGCCAGCGCATCATCGACACCATGTTCCCGCTGGCAAAGGGCGGCACAGCCGCCGTCCCCGGCCCGTTCGGTTCGGGCAAGACCGTCGTGCAGCACCAGCTGGCAAAGTGGTCGGACGTCGATATCGTCGTCTACATCGGCTGCGGCGAACGCGGCAACGAAATGACTGACGTTCTGATGGAGTTCCCGGAGCTGCACGACCCCAACACCGGCGAACCCCTGATGAAGCGCACAGTCCTGATTGCAAACACCTCCGATATGCCGGTCGCGGCGCGTGAAGCGTCCATCTACACCGGCATCACCATCGCGGAGTATTTCCGCGACATGGGCTATGACGTGGCCGTTATCGCCGACTCCACCTCCCGCTGGGCCGAGGCCCTGCGTGAAATGTCGGGCCGTCTGGAAGAGATGCCCGGCGAAGAGGGCTACCCCGCATATCTGGCCTCCCGCCTCGCGCAGTTCTACGAGCGCGCAGGCTGCGTCGAGTGCCTCGGCGCGGACGAGCGGCGCGGTTCGCTGACCGCCATCGGCGCGGTTTCCCCTCCGGGCGGCGATATTTCCGAGCCTGTCTCGCAGGCGACGATGCGCATCGTCAAGGTCTTCTGGGGTCTGGACGCTTCGCTGGCCTACGCGCGCCATTTCCCGGCCATCAACTGGCTGACGAGCTACTCTTTGTACCTTGACACGCTCAAGGGCTGGTGCGACGAGAATCTGGGACGCAGCTTCATGCAGAACCGCGGCCGCGCCATGGCGCTGCTGCAAAAGGAAGCAGAGCTGCAGGAGATCGTCAAGCTGGTCGGTCAGGACGCGCTGTCCCCGGCGGACAACCTGACGCTGGAATCCGCAAAGATGATCCGCGAGGACTTCTTGCAGCAGAACGCGTTCCTGGAGAACGACCAGTATTCGTCGTTTGACCGGCAGGCCCGTCTGCTGGACCTGATCCTCCGCTACAAGGATCTCTGCGACGCGGCCATCGAGCGCGGCGCGGATATCTGGAAGCTCTATGCCATCGCGGCCCGTGCCGCCATCGGCCGTGCGAAGACCGTTCCGGCGGACACGTATCAGGACGTTTACGCGAAGATCGTATCCGATATGGAGCAGCAGATCGAAGAAGTTGCAAAGGAGGCTGAGGCTGAATGATCCGCGAATACCGTACCATCCGTGAGGTCTCCGGGCCTCTGATGATCGTCAAAAACGTCGAGGGCGTCACCTACGACGAGCTGGCCGAGCTGGAGCTGCCGAACGGCGAGGTCCGGCACTGCAAGGTTCTGGAGTGCAGCGGCGATACCGCCGTCGTGCAGCTGTTTGAAAACTCCGCCGGCATCAACCTGAAGGACAGCAAGATCCGCTTCCTGGGCCACCCGCTGGAGCTGGCCGTGTCCGAGGATATGCTCGGCCGCGTCTTCGACGGCATGGGTCATCCGAAGGACGGCGGGCCGGAGGTTCTGGCCGCCGAGATGAAGGACATCAACGGTCTGCCGATGAACCCCGCCGCACGCGATTACCCGAACGAATTTATCCAGACCGGTATTTCCACGATCGACGGTCTGAACACGCTTGTCCGCGGCCAGAAGCTGCCGATCTTCTCCGGCTCCGGTCTTCCGCACGCGCAGCTTGCCGCGCAGATCGCGCGTCAGGCAAAGGTTCTGGGCGACGACGCGTCGAACTTCGCTGTCGTCTTCGCCGCCATCGGCATCACGTTTGAGGAATCGGAGTTCTTCATTCAGGAATTCCGCCGCACAGGCGCCATCGACCGCACCGTCGTCTTCTCGAACCTCGCCAACGACCCGGCGGTCGAGCGTATCGCAACGCCGCGTATGGCGCTGACTGCCGCCGAATATCTGGCGTTCGAATGCGGGATGCACGTGCTGGTCATCATGACCGACATCACAAACTACGCCGAGGCGCTGCGTGAGGTCTCCGCCGCACGCAAGGAAGTCCCCGGCCGCCGCGGCTATCCCGGCTACCTCTATACCGACCTTGCGACGCTCTATGAACGCGCGGGCCGCCGGATCGGCAAGAAGGGCTCCATCACCCTCATCCCGATCCTGACCATGCCGGAGGACGACAAGACGCACCCCATCCCCGACCTGACCGGCTATATCACCGAGGGCCAGATCATCCTGAGCCGTGATCTGTACCGCAAGGGCGTCATTCCTCCCGTGGACGTGCTGCCGAGCCTGTCGCGTCTGAAAGACAAGGGCATCGGCCCCGGCAAGACACGTGAGGATCACGCGGGCACCATGAACCAGCTCTTTGCGGCGTATTCCGCCGGCAAGGACGCGAAGGAGCTTGCAACGATCCTTGGCGAAAGCGCCCTCTCCCCCACTGACCGGCTGTACGCGAAGTTTGCCGAGGAATTTGAGCAGCGCTACGTCAGTCAGGGCTACGAAGAAAACCGTTCCATTGAGGAAACGCTGAACATCGGCTGGGAGCTGCTGTCCATCCTGCCCGAAACGGAGCTCAAGCGCATCAAGCCGGAGTTCATCGAAAAATACCTGCCCAAAAAGCAGGCGTAAGGCGGTGTTCGCATGGCCAGTAAAACGATCAATCCGACCCGGATGGAGCTTACGCGGCTCAAGGGCCGCCTGCGCACGGCCGTGCGCGGTCACCGGCTGCTCAAGGACAAGCGCGACGAGCTGATGCGCCAGTTCTTCCTGATCGTGCGGGAAAACAAGGAGCTGCGCGCCAAGGTCGAGCAGGGCATCGAGGAAGCCAACCGCGCCATGACCGTCGCGTCGAGCGTGATGTCCCCCGAAATGCTCCAGCAGGCGCTTTTGTACCCGAAGCAGTCGGCGACGCTGGACATGACGTTCCAGAACATCATGTCCGTCTCCGTCCCGGTCTACGAGTTCCACACCAAAAACGAGGACGCCGCGTCCATTTACCCCTACGGCTTCGCGCAGACGTCCGGCGAGCTGGACGATGCGCTGGGCGCGCTGGCCTCCGTATTTCAGGATATGCTTGCGCTGGCGCAGGCCGAAAAGAAGACGCAGCTGCTCGCCTCCGAGATTGAGAAGACCCGCCGCCGCGTCAATGCGCTGGAATATGTCATGATCCCGGAAATGGAGAAAAACATCAAGTATATCTCCATGAAGCTCGAGGAAAACGACCGCGCTACCAAGGTCCGCCTGATGAAGGTCAAGGACATGGTGCTCAAGGACGCGCACGAATTCGAAGATTAAAACCGGAACGCCGTCCCCTGTCACAACGGGGGACGGCGTAAAATTTTGCTGAAAACGGACGGAACGCGCGCTGTCTCACCGGACAGCCTTTTCTCTGCGGGCCAGATGGGCGTAGTAGAGCAGGCACAGCAGGACCTGCACGACGGTCGAGCAGGGCGTTGCGAGGCCGATGTAGAACAGGCGCACATTCAGCAGGCGGGACATGGCGAACGACACGGGGATGCGGACGCCGAACGCGCCCAGAATGCCCTGCGCCATGACAAAGACGGTCTTGCCGAGGCCGGAGAAATAGCCCACAAAGCAGAACAGGAACGAGGTCAGCAGACAGGCAATGGCGTAGGCTTTGAGATAAGTGACATTGTCCGATGAACAGGAGCTACTTTAATGGATGCTGCGGAAAAAGTCAAGCCCGCCCTGCCATTGGCAGGGCGGGCAGTTTCGTTTGGGGAAGGTAAATTACTTGGCTTCCTCGGCAACATAAGCGGAGGGGGCAGCGGGAACGCCGCGCTTCCACTCGATCAGGTTCACAACATAGAACGTGATGACAGAAACAAGGCTGCCGAAGACGACCGGCATCATGAACCACAGCGTACCGCCGTTGGACAGAAGCTGCCAGACGACGAAGGCGATGGTGCCGGTGAAGATGGAGATCATGCCGGAGTTCTTCGTTGCTTTCGGAACGGCAAGGCCGAGGCCGTAGGCCGCAAACGGACCTGCGCAGCGGATGCCGAATGCGAAGGTGTTCATGGCGACGAGGGAAACGCCGAACATGGAGATACCCATGGCGACGAGCGCCGCGACGACGTTGCAGGCACGGGTATAGAAGATGGTCTGCTTGTCGTTCAGCTTCTTCTTTCCGCCGAAGCCGGGATAGATGTCGTTGATGATCATCGTGGACATGCACAGCAGGTTGGAGTCTGCCGAGGACATGGTCGCGCAGATGATAGCGGCGGAAATAAGACCAGTGACGATGCCGGGCGCATAAGTACCGGTGACAATCATCATGGCGTTGGAGCCGTTCTCGGCAAGGCCGGGCAGCTGATCCTTCAGCGCGAAAGCGGCAAGGCCGAGGAGGGTCGGGAAGACTGCCATAGCAGCCATGAGAATGGCGCAGAGGAAGGAGGCGCGAACCGCAGTCTTCTCGTCCTTGCAGGTCTCGAAGCGGGAAACCATCTCGGGGCCGCAGAGGAAGGTGCAGAAGTAGTTGAAGAAGTAGCCGATGATGGAGGCCCAGCCGATCTGGGTCATGTTCAGCTTTTCTCCGGGCAGAGCAGCGGAGATCGCAGCCCAGCCGCCGGCATGCTTCAGGACGATCGGCGTTGCAATGGCAAGACCGACGAGAATGATGCCGAACTGGATAAGGTCGGAAACCTGATCCGCGATCATGCCGCCGAAGGTCGTGTAGAAGATGGTGACGAAGCCGGCCAGCAGCAGGCAGACGTTCAGGGGGATCGTCGGGATCAGCGCGTTGATAACAGCGCCGGAAGCACCGATTTGAGAGGAGGTCAGGCAGAACAGCGACAGGACGCTGAGGACTGCCGTGAAGTTGCTGGAGAGTTTGCCGAAGCGGCGGCCGACGACCTCGGGGATCGTAACAGCCATGGTCTTGCGGATCTTGGGTGCAAAGTAGGCCAGCGGGATCATGGCCAGAGACGCGGCCAGGACGTACCAGATCGCGCTGACGCCCCATGCGCCGAACGCTTTCTGCGCGAGGCCGGTGGTGCTGCCGCCGCCGATGTTGTTGGCAGACAGCGAGAACGCGACCATGAACAGGCCCATTCTGCGGCCGGCAACGAGATAGTCCGCGCTGCCCTTGATGTTGATCTTGCCGACGACGTAGCCGATGATCATCATGCCGACCATGTACGCAAGGACAATAACCAATGCGCCAGTTTGGATTTCCATAGAGTTCCTCCTTGATTTCTCTTTCTTGAACGACTTATTCACAATTCGTTCATATTGCGTATTTTATCCGACGATGCCGCACTTTGTAAATTGACAATTCGCACAAGGAAAAACGCCTGTTTTCTGGCAATATAGACAAGGTACGAAAAATGCTCAAAAAGTTTTGATATCTTCTTGAATCTGGATATTTGGATTCTCCCGTGCTGCGTCGCGGAAGACGCCGAGCAGCTTTTCCGCATATGGCCCGAGCGCGTCATACAGGCAGCCGGTATGCTCCAACAGGAGCGTGCACGGCGGCAGTTCCGTCAGCACGTCGTACAGCGCGTCGAGATTGCGCCCGTAAAACGCGGGCAGCGCGAACACGCGCGCAAAGCAGTCGTGCGCGGCTGCGCGGGAGGTCAGCTCCCGGCAGTCGATGCGGTATGTCAGTTCCATATGACGGTGCCTCCGTCCACGGTCAGCTCCGTAAACGACGCATAGTGGTCGGATGTGTAAAAGTACAGTCCGTCGTTCGAGAAGATCAGGCGCTCCGCCCCGCGGGAATCCGCGCCGAGCGTGTTGATATCGCATTCGGTATAGGTTCTTCCTGTTCCCTCCAGCAGAAGCCCCTCGCGGTTGCCGAAGCAGTCGCCGCCGATGGCGGCTCCGGCCTGATACGCTTCCACGCTGCCGCCCTCCCAGCCGAGCGCACGGGCTTCCTCCTTGGTCATGTAGTTGTCCGGCAGATGACCGTAGGTATCGAGATACAGAACGACGTGCTCCGCGTCGTAATAATACCCGTGCTCGCCGACCGTGTCGGCGGTCTGTGTGACCTCCGGGTCCTCGGCGGTCACAAACTGCTCGCCCGATTCGGGCGCTTCCGTCTCCTCGGACAGCGCAGCGTCCGCCAGCTCCTGCAGCGTCGTAACGCTGGATTCCACGATCTGCACCGTGTCGCGCACCGTGCAGCCGCCGGGCACCAGCAGCGTCAGCGCCAGAAGCAGCGCCAAAATCCGTTTTTTCATGGTCAGTCTCCTTTCAGCTCCCGCGCAATGGCCCGCATCAGCGCCTCCGGCAGCTTTTCCACGCGCCGGTCGTAGGTCACAAAGCCGTTGACCTCGTCCTCCACGTCGCTCAGCTGCGTGTACACATCGGCGGCAAGGCCGGACTTGCACGCGGGGACGATCTGCGTTTCATAGAGCGTTTTGACCGCCTCACCCAGCGCCTCAGGCGTCTGGTAGCCCTTATAGCCGAAGTTCTTCGCGTTCCAGGTGTGCCCCGCGACCGGCAGATTGTACCCGCCGAACTCCGACAGGACGACCGCGCGGCCCTTTTTGTCAGGCTTAAAGCGGTACGGCTTGAAGTACACGTGCAGGCTCTTCACGTCGCTCACGCCCTGATCATGCCAGCCGCTGGCGTGATCGATCAGCCGCGTGGGGTCGAGCCTGCGGAGCAGGCGAACCGCATTCTTCGCGTCAAACTGCCCCCAGCCCTCGTTGAACGGCACCCACAGGACAATGCACGGGCAGTTCTGCAGCTGCGCGACCAGTTCCTCCAGCTCGCGGGTATAGCTGTCGCGCCCCTCCGCGTCCGTGCGGGCAAAAAGCCGGTAATGGCTGTCCTTGAGATGAACGCCGGTGATGAGCGGCGCGGAGATGGTCAGCAGATTGTACTGTCCGCCGCCGGAGGGCATATCCTGCCAGACCAGCATCCCCAGCCGGTCGCAGTGGTAATACCAGCGCATAGGCTCAATTTTGATGTGCTTGCGGAGCATATTGAAGCCCAGCCGCTTCATGAGCGTAATATCATAGATCAGCGCCTCGTCCGACGGCGCGGTATACAGTCCGTCCGGCCAGTAGCCCTGATCGAGCACGCCATGGTGGAAATACGGCTGCCCGTTTAAGAGCAGGCACGGATGGCCCGCCGCGTCCTTCCCGGTGCCGACGGTGCGCATGGCGAAATAGCTTCTGACGGTATCGTCCCCCAGCGTGATGGTCACGTCGTAGAGGTTCGGCGCCTCCGGCAACCACAGGTGCAGCTGCTCCGGCGGCAGAACGGCGCTGCCGCAACCGTCCTCGTCCGTTTCGCCGCTGCCGACGGGCGTTCCCTGATAGGAAATTTCGATTCGAGCGCCCTTCGGCGCGGACGCGGCGAGCCTCCAACGGACGCGTCCCTCCGGCAGCTCCGGCGTGAACAGGAGCGCCTGCACATAGTTCTCCGGCACGTGCTCGGCCCAGACGGTCTGCCAGATGCCGCTCTGCGGCGTGTACCAGATGCCGCCGCGCTTCGTCTTCTGCTTGCCGCGCGAGAGGGGTACAGCGTCCGTATCGTCGCGCACGGCGACAGTCAGGATGTTTTCGCCATCCCGCAGAAGCTTTGTCATATCCAATGTAAAGGCCGTATAGCCGCCCGTGTGCGTCCCGGCAAGCAGGCCGTTGACGTACACCCATGCCCGCTGGTCAGCGGCTCCGATGTGCAGCAGCATCCGCCCGCCGTCCGGCTTTGCAAACGGCAGCGTCCGCCGGTACCAGAGCACCTGACCGGGCTTCAGAATTCGGCCCACCCCGGACAGCGGCGCTTCCGGCGAAAACGGCACGAGGATCTCCCCGTCCCACGCGCCGGGGCAGGCGTCGGAGGCCGTGATGGCGTAGTCCCAGAGGCCGTTAAGATTGTAATAGCTTTCCCGCACGAGCTGCGGGCGGGGATATTCCTGCAAAACAGCGTTCTTGTCCAGCGCTTCGCCCCAAGGTGTCAGCATTTTGTCCCCTCCTTCTTTTTAAGCGCCAGCACCGGCGGCAGAATCAGCAGCAGCACAATGGCAGCCGCCAGAAAAATGGACGGCGTCGGCACGGTTTTTACCACGCCGAGGTCAACATAGGTCGAATCGCTGCCGCGAATGACCGCCGCGCCGATAGCCGGGCCGAAGATCATCGGCAGCAGCACGCCGAAGATCATGCGGATGCCCTGAAAATGTCCGGCTTTGCCGGCAGGCGTATGGTCGCGGATGACGCCGGACAAAATCGCCGTGACCAGCATATAGCCGGACATCATAATGCAGCCCGTCAGGATCACGGCCAGCATCGACCGCGCGAAGAACATCCCAAGCAGTCCCGCGAACATGACCCCCGCCGCCGGAAGCACGCACCGCAGCGCGCCGAGCCGGTCGATCACGCGGCCGGAGAGCACGCTCACGACCGACGCGAAGATCAGCACAATGCCCAGCACAAGGGCATAGCCGTCAAAATGCAGATAGTTCTGCATATAGATGATGAGATACGGGAAAAAGACCTGCACGGCCACGGAAAACAGGCAGAACGCCGCGAAGGACAGATAGAGCGCCGGGTTTCCCCGCACGACCGACGGGCGAAGCCCGTAGACAAGGTTTTTTAGACCATTGTCCCGTCTCGGCTCCAGCTTCGGCTCCGGGATCAGGAAGACGGACACAACTCCCGTCAGAACAACGAGTCCGCCGAAGATCGCGAAGAATTTCTGCCACTGCCCGCGCTGTGTCATGCCGTCGAACAGGCCAAAAATGACGAGCATGGAAATGAGCGGCAGAATGGCCAGCACGGATTCTGCCTTGCCCCGCGCCGCGTTCGGCACGGTGTCGGTGATCCACGCGTTGAACGCCGCGTCGTTGGCCGTCGAGCCGAAAAACGTCATGACGCAGTCGAGCACGACTATCATCACCGCCGCCGCAGCTACTGCGTTCGCAGCGGGGAAGAGCTTTGCCGCGCTCTCCGCGGTCACGAGCCCGAAGGCCGCCGTCGAGCCTCCCCAGAGGATGTATCCCAGCCCGATGAGGAGCCTGCGCTTTCCGAGCCTGTCCGAGAGCGCGCCCATGAAAAGGGCTGTCAGCGTCGCCGCCGCCGCGCTCCAGCCCACCATGGCCGCAATGTAGTCTGGCTCCGTCGAGATGGTGTTGTAGAGGTAGACGTTGAAGTACATGTTCTCAATGGTCCAGGCGAACTGGCCCACTAGTCCGACCAGGACTATGGAGAGCCATTTCCTCGCCCCGAGCCTTGTGACGGTCATCCCGCAGCCTCCTTCCGGCGGGGCAGACCCCGCTCCGTTATTATACATTAACTTTGCAGCCATTAAAAGCGCAAAATAAGATTGACAAAAACTAGACATAATGTTAAATTTTTATCATACGCAGTCGCGCAAAAAAATTCACACTTTCCGCATATCGGAAGGGAGAAGACAAAAATGACACAAAACTTGCATTTGTTAAGAGTTTCGCAGGATTGTTAATAAATAATCTTGGTAATATGGTGTTTTAGTGTCATTTTTGCTGGACATAAATTGACAAATGTGTTACGATTGCATAGTCAAAAATTATGAGAGGTGATGCTCATGCCCT
>ENA-OYZN01000145-OYZN01000145.1-human-gut-metagenome-genome-assembly--contig:-NODE-145-length-50485-cov-10.302915_pt1 | contig 50485 bp, 40 predicted proteins | sample MGYA00243294_ERZ653483 | MGnify/ENA primary metagenome ERZ653483 (study PRJEB26926, sample SAMN06165155) | human gut metagenome | biome: ENVO:00009003; feature: ENVO:2100002; material: ENVO:00002003... | reverse complement strand
GTTGCGTTCATTATAAAATTTTCCAGAAGAACGGCGTGTTGAATTTTCATAAGTGATTTTACAGCCGTACGTTACTGCCTTAACTGAAACGACCTTTGTTTCTCACGGTGTGTTGCGTTCTCTCAAAAACCTTCGCAGCTCACGGTGAGTTGCGTTCATTATAAAATTTTCCAGAAGAACGGCGTGTTGAATTTTCATAAGTGATTTTACAGCCGTACGTTACTGCCTTAACTGAAACGACCTTTGTTTCTCACGGTGTGTTGCGTTCTCTCAAAAACCTTCGCAGCTCACGGTGAGTTGCGTTCATTAAAAAGATTTTTCGGCTGCCGGGAACAACGACAGAACGGTAAACTTATTAAAATCAAAGCTGTTTTCTGAACAAAGGACTGACCTTTCTGCCAGTTGCCGCTTCAAAATGAAATCTGACTATACCCAGGTCTATATACACATAAAACCCGTGCAGTGCATGCACTTTCACCGCATCCTCATCGAAGGTGAAACAAAATTTCTGCTGATTCATAGCCGTGGGCGCAAGAGAGGCGGCTTTTACTCCGTTATTAAACCACAATGGGACATTTCCCTTGCTTTCATAAAGCTGACGCAGAGGCTTGCTTTTATGAGGTTTTCCGGTTTCAGCGCCGTAACCCAGAGCTATCACGCAGAGCAGATCCTCTCTTCCGCATTGCTTCCTGACGGTTTTCTTTGAACAGGATGCCGCCACCCAGCACGTATTCAACCCCGCAAGTTGTGATTCAAGTACAATCCTTTCGCCGTAATAGCCGGTTTTTTCATAAGATTCTTCGTTCTTTTCTCCGAAAACAGCTATATAATTCTGCACGTTTTCGAACCTGCCGTAATGGGCAAGCAAGTTGCCGAAAGCTTCAGGCTCGTCAGTCACAAGTCTGAAATCGAGTCCGCTTTCTTCAGAACTTCTTTTTACCTCGCGCATGAGAGTCGCTTTGACTTCTTCTGTCAAGGGCTGATCTTTATATCTCCTTACGGAGTGCCTTGACTCCATCGCTTTTAAATATTCGTTTCTTTCCCTATCCGCCATGATCCTTCCCCTTTTACCTATGCAACCTCATAGCTTGCCGCTCTTTATCACTCAGCAACCTCAACATTCACCAAACGCATACTTCCTCAGATAAAGCTCGTATACACATAAAGCCGCTGCCGCATGTACGACTGCATTCCCCCGTACCGCGGCACACACGTCGCTTCTCGTTTTCCCTGTGACCATGACCGTTTTCATCTCGTTCAGGTCAAGATAACGCTGAGCCTTGGCTATGGACGGGATCGGTCTGAATCCCACCCGGAAAATCAGAGGCATACCGTTTGTGATCCCTCCGTTCATTCCCCCGCTGTGATTGGTAGAGGTGCGCACAACGCCCTCTTTGCATTCAAAAGCGTCGTTGAGTTCACTGCCGAAGCCCTGAGTAAGAGTACCGTCGCCTATCTCGAAACTTTTTACCGCCGGGATCGCAAACATCAGCGCCGCAAGCAACGAGTCGGCGCCCTCAAAGACAGGATCGCCCATCCCGCCGGGCACTCCGCTGACTCGGCACTCCACCATACCGCTTACGCTGTCTCCCTTTTCCCTGCACTTTGCAAGCAAAGCAGCCATTTTTTCGCCCGCTTCCGGATCGATCACATTTAGCCCCTTCACCTTCCTGACTTCACTGTCTTCCCCGAAAGGAAGATCCTCGATATTACCCGTTCTGAGTATGTGAGTTTCCACCTCTATGCCTTTTTCCGAAAGCAAAGACTCGCATACTCCGCCGGCAAAAACCATGGGAAGAGTAAGTCTTGCAGACAAATGTCCGCCGCCGCTGATATCGCATCCTCTGCCGTACCTGAGCGTCATAGCATACTCGGCATGCGAAGGTCTTGCAAGTCTTTCGTCCGTGCGCACCGCGTCATTATTTCCGAATAACACGGTAAGCGGAAAGCCGTTTGTTTTTCCTTCGGTCATTCCGGACACTATTTTATACGAGTCTTTTTCACGGCGGGGCGTATCCCACAAGTCTGACGCGCTCCTTAGCGTAAGAAGTTTTTCCGGCACGCTCAGGTCAAGTTCCTTTCCGGCAGGGAGCCCGTCAAGCACGCACCCTACGCCGCTGCCGTGAGATTCACCGAATAATGTGAGTCTGATCCTGTTGCCCCATGTAGACGACATCGTATTCTCCTCCGAGTTCTCTGAAACGCTCATAAAAATCAAGACAGCTTTTCCCGACACAATCCGCGTCCGAAAGATAGACCTCATGTCTGGCAGAGGCTACGGCACATGCCATCGCCACCCTGTGGTCCCCGAATGACATAAAATGACATTTATCCTCTCCGCGTATGCCCTTTACGGTCAGCACGCCGCCCTCGTAGCAATACTCCGCGCCGAGACTCTTCAAAAGCGCACAGGCGCCCTTTACTCTGTCACTTTCCTTAAGACGAAGCCTTTCCATGCCGTATATTCTGCTCTCCCCCTCGGCATGAGCTGCCAAAAGCGCCAGCAAAAGCGCCAGATCGGGGACGTCTGTCACATCAGCGGAAAAAGCTCTGATGTCTCCGCTGCTCACATTGACCTCTCTGTTGCCCTTAAGCACCCTTGCTCCCATATCCTCAAGCAGCCCCACTACTGCCTTGTCCGGCTGCAGATCCTCCGGGCACCCCGATACCGTGACATTTCCTCTCAAAGCAGCTGCCGTCAGCCATACGGCAGCTAACGACCAGTCGTTTTCACAGTATACGGAACTCTTTCTGTCGTATTTCCCGGCGGGCACAAAATACTCGTTTCCCGTTCTCTCGACGTTTACCCCGAAATCTTTCATGGTCTTTACGGTAAGATCGACATACCCTTTCGAAACCGTTTCTCCTTCAACGGTAATGCTGCCCCCCTTTCCGCCTAAAGGCAGAGCCATGAGCGCACCGCTCAAAAACTGTGAAGATCGGGTGCTGCGCAGAAAGATCCTCTGTTCTCTCGAACGCCTGAATGCTTTTATCACGACAGTATCGCCAAGACTTTCGCTTCTGATTTCTATACCGAAAGCCGAAGCAAAGTCACTCAGATCGGCGCGTATTCTTTCGGCAAGTCTTTTGGAAAGCAAAAACTCGCCCGCTCCCTTTGCCTGACACAGCATCGGTAGCAGCAATCTGAACAATGTGGCGTTACCGCCGCATATAACGGGAGCTCCTTCGGTCACGCTCTTGCACGCGCGCGCCGTAAGTCCGATATCCTCGCATTCTCCGCCTAACCTCAAATCCATAGGCAAATCGGAAAAAAGATTACATAACATTATGCGCTGCACATGTGACTTTGAAGGCATGTATGCCGCTCTCCCCCTGAGTTCCCGTCTTTTAATCAAGTAATCTGCACGCATAAGTTATCCCCCCTGAAAGTTCGCTCCACTCCACACCGACCATTACAGGCACGCCCGGTTTCAGAACAAATGTCATTTCCACTCCTCTTCCTCTGCTTTTTTTATCCATGGTTGCTTTATCGTATAAGGACCGGGCATCATATCCGCCGCACCTGCTTATCCCCGCGGCAGACATCAGTCTGAATAATTCTCCTTCAGCTCCCGAAGGTATCCCGAGATAATCCCCCACTCCGAATGTCAGCTCCATTCCCGACACCACCGCTTCTCCGTGAGAAGCCTTGAAATCTTCCGTTGACTCTATGGCGTGACCTATGGTATGACCGAAATTCAGAATATGTCTGAGCCCGGTATCTTTAAAATCCTTTTCGATGATACCGAGCTTGTATTCCGCCGCCATACGTATACCCTCTTCCTTGTTGCCGAGGTATGTATCGAAAACGGGCAGACCGCTGAGCAGCTGAGTTTTGATAAGTTCTCCCGCTCCGCTTTTCTCTTCCCTTTCAGGCAAGCTTTCAAGAAAGGAAATATCTATGAGAGTCTGATCGGGCAGACAGAACCCGCCGATCATATTTTTTGTTCCCTTCAGGTTGCAAGCATTCTTCCCCCCTATCGCCGCATCCGCCATAGAGGTCAGCGTGGTGGGCACAAGCACAAGCCTTACCCCTCTCATATACACCATGGCGGCAAACCCGGCAACATCTCCTACCACGCCGCCGCCCACTCCGATGACAGTATCTCCCTTTCTGACCCCGGCCGCATACAGAGCGTTTATAAGGCCGACCGCCGACGACAGATCCTTGCCTTCCTCTCCGGAAGCGACCACATAATGATCCGTTTTGCCTGTAAGAGAAAATATCTTTTCGGAAAACAAAGAAAAGGTATTCCTGTCAAAAACTATGAAATTCTTACCTGTCTTTACAAACTCTTTAAGTTTTTTTAAAGGCGCAAATGTTATTTTTTGTCTTTCCATATCCTTCTGATTTCATGCATCGCCTCATCTGCCCTTTTTCCGAGATCTATAAGCCCCCAGATCCTCCTCGACAATATCGCCTGCCAGACAAGCATACCGATACCGTCACAATACGGCACTCCGAGACGACGGCATTGAGCCGATAAAAAACTTTCCCTTCCGTAATTCATGTCGATGACTTCGCCTGTCATAAGCAAAGCGGGATCGCTGACAAGCTTTCCGTCCGTCAGGCGGCCTACAGGTGTGGCGTTGACAAGCAGATCGGACTTTACGCTTTCATTTCCCAGCGCAAAAAAAGCCGCGCCTCTTTTGATATAAGCCTCCTTGCCGCATATGCCGGCAACGTTTCTCACCGCAAAGCTCACTTCTGACCCGCTGCGGAGAAAAGCGTCGGCAGCAGCCTTTGCAGCTCCGCCGAAACCTATTATCAGTACTCTCCCGGCCTTTTTCCCCGAAGCCCTTATGTATTCGCAAAGACCTGCTCCGTCGGTATTGTACCCTTTACCACGAACCTCTCCTTCATCGGACTGCTCAGCCTTGCCGCGCAATGTAACCACCGTGTTCACCGCCCCGCACGACAACGCGGAATCATCAAGACAGCCGAGTAACGAAGCCATTTCGCATTTATAAGGCGACGTCACATTATATCCGTCCAACAGGTTCAGCTTTTCAAAAACGGATCTCCCGAGTTTGCCGACATCAATAAGTGAATACAGGTTTTTTTCACCGCTCATCGAGTCAAGCAGCGCGTGAAGTGCCGGTGAAAAAGATAAGCTTATATCTCTGCCTAACAGGGCCAGTTCCATTTTGATCCGGTAATCCCCCTTTTTGCGAGAATATCAGCTGTTTTTTTAAGGCGCGTTTCCGCGATCTTAAAAGCGCGGAGAGTATACTTCAGCCCCGTGAATGCGGCAACTATGTATAATTCGTTCTGCATATACAACGAATAGGAAAAAAATCCGAGGATATTTTCAAGTTCTTCCGATCGCTCTTTTTTCATCTTCTTTCCGAGAGCACGTATTTCTTTCAGTTCGCTTTCTATAACTGAAATATCCGATATCAGCAGGTTCGCATTCCGGCTGACGGATATATCACGGGCAGTCTGCGAAAGGATATCGGTATAAGCGTCGCGTTTTTCGTTTTCCGCCGGAACACTCCTGTTTGCAGACAAACGTGAGTAAAGATCGCGGGAAAGCTCCCTGAAAGGAAGGATTATTTCCCTGCAGAAATATTCGAATGATTTCTGAGTATCGCCGCAGTCGAAATACTCTTTGAGAAAAAGCACGAAATCTCTTTTTCCAGAATCTATCTCCGTGAGCAGACAGACGATAAACGCAAAACGTACGCTTTCCTGACGCGGAAGGATAAGCTTGCTGCGGACATTGTCTCCAATTTGTTCCAAAGGTATGGAAGCGCGGGAAAATTCATCCGCGTAATTGAAAGCGGGAAGAATATTGCGGAGGAAAAGAGTAAATTCCTCAACCGCAGTAAAATCAGAGAGCAAAAGAGAAAGCCTTTTGCCGGCGACTAAAAAAGAACAGCCGGAATAATTATCAAGACTGTGCATAAAAGCATTATACGCATCCATAGTCCCCCCGCCGCGCTTCTGCCGCGGCAATAAATAATATTTATTGTAGCACATATCTACCGATATTTCAAGCAACGAAAGCAAATTGTTTTTTTGTTTTTAAAAAATGTTCCCGAAAATCATTGCTTCCGGGGGAAAAATGTAGTATACTAAAAAAACATCCAAGCTGAACCTCGGGACCTTGCGGCTCGAAGGTTGCTTTTTTCTAAGGGGTGGGAGTAATGACATCCGCGACTTTATATTCTGCTTCCGGTCAAAGACAACTGGTCGATAACACACAGCACAAGTTGCTGTTGCTTTTTGTTTTTGACAAAATGGAAATACCCCTTTCGGAAAATACGGTGTTGGATTTCTGCACATATACGAATGTCTGGCTTAACTACGTCGACTGCAAAACGGCTTTTCATGATCTGCTTTCGGCTGACCTCATATGCAGCTACGACACGCACAGCAAAGATAACCCGCTTTATGTGCTCACTTCGGACGGCAGGACCTGTCTGGCGCATTTTTTTCAGAAAGTGCCCTCGAGTCTTAGAGAAGAGATCTCGCAAAAAGCCAAGCAGCAAAGACTGAGATTCAAACGAAAGCAGGAGTATGTAAGCGATTACCAAAGAAATACGGACGGCACATATAAGGTCATACTGAAAATCATGGAGCTCGGGAGACCCGTTGTGGAAATAGCAATGAACGTACCTGACCGCAGTACGGCAAAAAGCATGTTCGAAAAATGGGAAATAAAAGCCCCGGCAACGTTTCAGAGTCTCATGGAGATATTTGAAGAAACCGAAAAATGACGGCGACGAAGCGCAAGGATCGTTGAAAGACGAAAAAAGTTAAAAAAACCGCTTTCAACGCTTGACAGTTCCTTATTAATAGTGTAAAATGCCTGTGTTGTGCGACGATGGCGGAATCGGCAGACGCGTGCGTTTAAGGGGCGCATGGTGACCCCGTGTGGGTTCAAGTCCCACTCGTCGCACCAAAGTTAAAGGACCGCTCACAGAAGCGGTCTTTTAACTAAGCAGCTGATGAAGGAAAGCAAAGAAGGAAGTAAGGTCGGGGATAGTCTGCAGGGGATATTTATCGAAGCAGTTACGAAGCCGTGCGATCAGACGGAAAATGCAAACGAAATAATGCGGATATGGCGGAATTGGCAGACGCGCTAGATTCAGGTTCTAGTTGGGTTAAAGCAGTGCAGGTTCAAGTCCTGTTATCCGCACCAAACAGTAGAAATCCGAACCCAAAGCCGGTAGGCGAAGGGTTCGGATTTCTTTTTGTGTTCGGTGATATGTGATGTCAATCTGCTGTTGTTGGCATCACGCCCGAGCACCGCCTAAGTAAATATCCTTGATAGTTGTTGCCAAACGAAAACATTTTTAAGAAAGGATATTTACAATGAAAAATCAGATTACTTATACCGAACATAATGGACTTTACTACCCCGATCTTACGCTCCCCGAACAGACAAATTACACCATCGGCAAGTATGGCAATCTGCGCCTTGACTTTATGAAGAAGCACCGTCGCGGAACGTATACCACCCTGCTCACCGAAGGACGATTAAACGAACACCTACACGCCATTGATATTCAAGCTCACGAATTGCTCGATGACATAATTCCTCGCCTTGCCAAAGAACGTCGCGTAGACGAAACTCTGAAGGCTCATAACGCGCTTCAATGGGTTACCGAGATGAATAACATCAGAGCAAGCGCGGAAGAAATTGTCTTGCGGGAGGTGGTCTATCAATGAGGTCGATCATCAACGAGCTTTGGCACGGAAATATTGTACCGCAAGAAGATAGCCGCACCAACACAAAGGAAATGAAAGAACTTCTCGGATATATGTCACGTCATCACAAGGACTTGGAGAAAAGCTTTACTGATGAACAGAAAGAGATCTTCGAGAAATTTCACGATTGTTGGAGTGAGTATATGAGTCTCGTCGAAGCAGCTATCTTTGAGTATGCTTTTAGGCTTGGAATGCGGATTGCTATTGAAGCATTAACTGAAGAATAAGACATACGGTGCTATGCGTATTTTACGTGTAGCACCTTTTTAATTCTAACAAATCCTACAAAATCCAACAAAAATATTGAAAAACTTTCAAAAATGTGCTATAATACAATTATATAAATTTTCTTTTAGGAGATTCAGTAGATGATTATGAATAACGAGATGCCTGATCGTTGGTATTCTACCAAAGAAATTTGCGCTTATTTAGGAATTAGTCGTGATACAATGCTTGTTTGGATTGCCACGAAAAATATGCCAGCTCACAAAGTAGGACGAAATTGGAAATTTAAGGTTAGCGAAGTTGACGAATGGATTAAGAGCGGACAAGCAGCAGAATAAAATGGAGGTAATATAATGCTTTCGGATTTAATAAAGCGAATCAAAGATGAATTTGCATCATCTCGCATGGAGCTTATAAATCAAATATCTGTATCCGATGCCGAATACGAACAACTTTTGTATTATGTCAGAGAAAAAGTAAAATTTACCCATATACAATCCATAATTCCCGTAGATGAAATTCTTTCGGTGGCTATGGTTCAAATAGCTATCCGCGTATATTCTGAGGGTAACTATTGGGATTATTTCGATGAAGAAGTTGGCGTTGAAATATCTCAAAGCAAAAAATATTATTTTGCTCAGATCTTCGCGAAAACTATACAAAAATACAGGTTGTTTGAGTTGGAACAGGAAAATCAATCCAAGTATTCATACGTAGAAAACATAAAAGCTCACGCTTTTGTTCCTAATCAATATTTGCACAACTACTTTGACTTCTTGTTTTCGTTCTACGATAGAAACTTGTTCCGACAATTAACCGATGGAATTGACGAAGACATTGATGACTTGATTGGATTTGTTTCTGAATCTTTGAGTAGAAACGGCGATGATGTTTCCATCGAGAAAAGTGGCAACAAACCTGCCAAGTCATATAAGTTACTCAAGGCAACAAGGGCTTTGATAGCCCAATCCACGTCAACCGTTGTAAGTGATACGTTTTTTGACCATCTCGTTTTAATGGACAACTATTACTATGATGGCAAATTGCCCACAAAATCAGATCGTTTCTCCGAGGCATTTCAAGAGTGGGTTGAAAAGAAGAACAGCGAAATTAATGCTTCTGACAGCATCAGCAGAAAGCGTAAGGCAAAAGAATCGTTCTTCCATAAGCCTCACTTCTTGATTGATCGTAATAATAGTCAGCTTTATCTGGTGATTCCAAGCCAAAAGTTTAGAACAGAAGGTTTTGTAAATGATGCAAAGGTTGAAATCAGTGTCGGCGGAGAGCTGATTACTAAACACCTTGAAGTATATAAAGCATACGGTGTTTTGGTTTCGGAAGAAATTAAGTTGCCTATTGCGGATTTGTTTACAGAATATAAAGTAATCATCTCTGCCAATGCAACTCAAGAATATCTTATCCCAAGCAAAGAGTATAGAATATTTGACGAGGATTTTGACGAGAACAGCAAACTGAAGAAAGGTACAAACTATTTATTAGTTAAAAAAGGATTAATCGTAAGCAGCAATATATCAGAGCGCTTTGTCGACAACGCATGTGATTTGTGGGATGAGTATTGTTATGATGAAGTATCTGAAAACACTGTAATATACATCAACAACAAACCATTATCATTAATTGGCGAGTTTTCTGATAAGCCTTTATTCGAATATGTTTCCAAAGAGTATTTGTTGTATAAGAATGGACATCAAATCCAAACAGCATATAAGCATCCGATAGTTTCCTTTAAGATCAGTAGGAATACTTTATCAAGAGCAAGACTGTTTGTAAATGATGATATTTACAATATCGAGAACGATTGTAACATCACTGTGTTTGACTTTCCAAGTGAAAAAGACACTATAGGCGTATCTATTGACCTTAATACTCTTTTGCCTTGCTTGGATTCTGTTTATCAAATCGGATTGGATGAACCCGGTAAAAATCTGCACATTCTTACTCGTTATGTCTTGATTACAGAACTAAGATGTTACTCAAGCAAACCGAGATATACATTTTGTAGCACAGCCGAAATAACGATTTTGGGTGACTATACAATCAATCCCGCAAACTGCTATATGAATGAATATGGCGAGTATGTAGTTGACTTGTTGGAAGGAAATGAGTCCGGGGAGTTCGAGCTTGTTTTTCAAAATGAAATATACGGCCTTGTTGTCCCTCTGAAGGTGTTCAAGTTTGGTTTTGAAAAGCAGTGGCAGTTAATCCGTCCCGAGTTCTTATGGTATAGTGACTTGAAAAACGAATTGTACGTATCTATCCCGGGGGCAACTAACGTCAAGGCATATCTAAATAAAAACGAGTCCGATTGCATATGGGGTGATATGTACGAGGAGGGCAAATTCAAATTAGATATATCAGAGTTTGTTGCGGAGATAAAGGAAACCACAACCTCAATGGTATATATCAATCTTATGTTTTGCGATAATCGCTGGCGTAGCATTTCGTTATATAGAATACAAGTAAGACCGTGGATAGATCATTTTTCACTTATTTGTGAGAATGGTGTAATGGCTATTGATACGAAATATCAAAGTAGGAATCCCTTATATGTTGAGTTTTATGATTATGACTCAAATCAATTAGTAATTGGAACTGCACTTGAAAATGGCATTACATATCTTCCTCAGATCAGCAAGGACAAGCTTTACACTTTGAAGAAATATGAAGTGGAAAGTGATGAATTTGGATTTGAGGATAACCATATTCCTTTTGGTGAGCCAGTGTACAAATACGGATATGTAGATGTGTCAGATCTAACAAATTGTAAAATGTTCATTACTCGAATATTGAACAAAGAGAGAGGTTTGAAGCAACAGTACACTTATGTTGTTTTTGATATACAGAAAGAAACTGATAGTGTATATTGTGGTAAAATGATGTACTCGCCTAAAGTTAAGGGTGGTATGCCAAAACAAAAGCCTCGTACTTTGTTTGAAAAAGTGCGTTTTGAGGTGGTTCTTGACGAGTCTAAAATCCAAGTCTTGTCGCTGAATATTATTGAAGACGAAGATGCATATATCCCGTATTACGACAGTACAGTACAAGTATTGATTAGCGAAAACAGCGATGTGCTTTTCAAATCAAAAGAAGTCAAGCGCTTTGTTCCGCTATACGAAGATGAAACAACCTACTATGTAGATTTTAGGAGGGTGAGATAATGCTATTTAGACCTGCTGAAAGTTCAAAGCAGATAGTAGATTTTTATAGAAGCTATTTGCTTACGACTTTTCAGACAACCGATGATAAATATAATAGCCAACTTGAAGCGGAGCTTAGGAAGGACGGCGTAATTTCAAGCGGTCCTTTTGTAAGTGTAAGCGATTCATACGAAAAAGAAAAAACTATATCAGAGTTGGTTGATGAGCGTGTTTTGTGTGAAAGTATGCTTAATCTCGGCAAACTTGATCCGTATGCAAGAAGATTGTACCGCCATCAAGTTGAAGCTACTTTGAAAGCGGGAGAAAAGAAAAATCTTATAATTACAACCGGAACAGGTTCGGGTAAGACGGAGTGCTTTTTGATTCCCGTAGTGAACGAACTTTTGAAGGAGCAAGAAGCAGGAACTCTTGGCGCGGGAGTAAGAGCGTTAATTATTTACCCGATGAACGCCTTGGTTAATGACCAAATACGAAGGCTCCGAGAACTGTTCGCAAGTTATGAAGGATGCTCTATCACCTATGGTAAGTTCACGGGCGAAACCGCTGAAGATTTCACTCGTGCAAGGAACGAGTTTGTTGAGCGCGAAGGTATTGAGCCGCCTAAAAATGAGCTTATATGTCGTGAACAGATGCGAAAGACTCCTCCTAATATACTGATAACCAACTATGCGATGTTGGAATACCTCTTGCTCAGGCCGGGTGATGTTGCATTCTTTAGCAAAGCAAATGCTGACAAATGGAAAACAATTATCCTTGATGAGGCTCATACATATGGTGGAGCGAAAGGCATTGAGGTAGGTACTCTTTTGAAGCGTGTTAAAGCTATGCTCAAAAGAGATGATATTCAATTCATACTTACATCTGCGACGTTAGGGGATAACAAATCTAATCAGCAAATTGTCAACTTTGCTCAATCTCTGTGTAGTGCAAGGTTTGAAGAAAGTTCAATCATACGTTCTCATACGATAGCACCCTCGAAGCCTGCAAAGGTTGAAAAATTGGACTTTTCCATTTATAAGAAACTTTCCGAAAAAATCAGAGATAATATTGCTTCCTGCGATGTATTGGAGTGGTTGCGCACCAAAGGCATTGTTATTGCTGCCGATGCAGATGACAATAAATCTCTTGAAAAAACCTTGTTCAATATGATATTGGGCGACTCGTTCTACTATGAATTTAGGGCGTTGATGCTCAATCAAACAAAGCCACTAAATCAGATCGCAAGCGAACTCCGTATGGATATTAACGATCTTACGGATTTTATTGCCGTAGCATCCAATGCTCAGGTGTCCGGGGATAAACTGTTTGAAGCAAGATACCATATGTTTTTGAGAGGAATTGAGGGCGTTTACGTAACTCTAAATCCCGACAGACATCTGTTCGTGAGAAAAATGGAAACCTACAAGGAAGATCCATTCTCAGACGATTGTGGTTATAAGGTTTTTGCTATTTCTTTCTGCTATAACTGTAACGCTACTTTCATCGTCGGTCAAACGGAAGATGGATATTTAGTTCAAAAATCAAAATTCAACGATGATTATGAGCCGGAAGTTTATCTTTTAGAAGGCGATTACGACGAGTCAGGGATGGATGAGGCGGAAGCTGATAATAAATATGTTGTTTGTGCAAAGTGTGGTGCGATTACACACGCTACTTCTTTAGACGGTTTATCATGCGGACACGATAAGCAGTACCACAATTTATTGCGGAAGGTCAAAGAACGAGGTGATGCTTTGCACAGTTGTCCTTGCTGCCATATTATCAATACTCAGAGAAGCATAGTAAGACCATATTTTCTTGGTAACGAAGCGGCTACGGCGGTTATTGCTACGGGACTTTACAATGTATTACCCGACTCTCAAATAACTAAAAAGCGCGTTGTTATGGAGGACGATTTCTTCGGAAAAACCGAAGAAATGGAGATTGAAGAAAGAAAAGAGTTAGTCAAGCAGTTCTTGACTTTCTCGGATAGCCGCCAAGCGGCAGCTTTCTTTGCATCTTATTTGGAAACAACTTACCGTAGCAATTTGATGAAGCGAGTAATGACCAAAATCTGCGAGGATCATATCGAGCAGTTTAACAGAGGCATTAGCTTAGATCATTTTGTTTCTTTGTTGGAAGAACAAATGGAGCAGCTGAAAATCGGTGTTCCCGAAACGAGGCACAAGGCGGCGTGGATTTACGCTATAAAAGAGCTTACAAACTATAAGGCGAAAAACTCTTTGCAGAATAAAGGTGTATTGTATTTTGATATAAACATCAATATGCCCGACAATGCTAAGTTGGATATGAGCGCAAGCGAAGTTACGGCTCTTTTCAAACTGATGGCATTGTATTTTGTTAAGAAGGCTGCCATAGAATTGCCAATTACAGTAAGTAAGGCTGAAAGTGCTGAAATATTTTATAACGGTATTTCTTTTGGCTTTGATAAAGACCACACAACTCGTAAATATATTGAGCCGTGGTTGCCTGCGACGGGTAAGGATAATGTGAGAACATTATTTATCAAACGTATTTTGCCAAACTTGCCCGGCGAACAAGTAATCGGTCTGTTGAACTCCATTTGGAGCACGCTTTGCAGATTGGAAATAATAAAGCACGACAGAGTAAACAACCGTTATTTGCTTTCAACCAAAGCAATTACTGTCAGAACAGTCGAAAAACTTTATAAGTGTAACGAGTGTAAGATGGTAACACCGTTCTACCTTAATGGTACTTGTAGTAATCCTAAATGTAATGGTCATTTGACGGAATATAACTTTGAAGATGCTTTGGAGCACGACCACTACCATAATATTTATCGTCATCTCAATATGACGGATATGATTGCAAAGGAACACACGGCACAACTTGGTTCCCAAAAGGCATACACTTATCAAAATGATTTCAAGAACGAGCATATCAATGTGTTGAGCTGTTCTACGACATTTGAAATGGGCGTTGACGTTGGTTCTTTGGAAACTGTATTTATGAGAAATATGCCGCCCTCTCCCGCCAACTATGCACAGAGAGCAGGACGCGCAGGACGAAGCATAAAATCTGCCGCATATGCACTCACATACTGCCCGAACAGTTCTCACGACTTAAACTACTTCAAAAACCCCGTAGATATGATCAAGGGAACGATTATACCTCCCGCGTTTAATGTTGATAACGAAAAAATTGTTCTTAGACACATTTTTGCTTCAGCTTTTTCGTTCTTTTGGAAAAAATCTCCCGAGTTGTTCAAGAAAAACATAGGCGAGTTCTTTGATCTTAATGGAATGGCTGAATTAAAGAGCTATCTACAGTCCAATCCCGAAGATTTAAAAGAGTATTTGCAGAATATTGTTAGCCGGGAGTTGCAAGTGTTCTACGGTGTAGATACATTTGCTTGGGTTGACAGATTGTTCTCAGAGGATGCGGATGCTCCCGGTGTTTTTGTGCTTGCATACAAAAAATACTGTACCGACATAGAGGAACTTGAAAAAGCAAGAAAGGATTGTATCAGAGAACAGCGTGGTGTCGCACCGGGATCTCGTGAGGAAAAAGAACTCACATTTAGAATTTACAACATTGGTGCATCGCTAAACACTATCAAAGAACAACGTTTGATTGAGTTCCTTTCACGCAATAATTTGATTCCTAAGTATGGATTCCCCGTAGATACAGTTGAACTTACAAGTCTTAGTAAAGGTGGAGAATTAAAAGATCTGCGCTTGGATAGAGATTTGTTCTCAGCTATTTCTGAATATGCCCCCGATTCCGAGGTCGTTGCGGATGGTAAACTGATTACAAGCCGTTACGTTCGCGTGTTAAACGGCTACTCGTGGCCAAGATACAATTATGCTACGTGTAGCGCGTGTCAAACGCTAAATCGCACGATTTGGACAGAAAAGCTCCCTCAGTTGTGCAGACAATGCGGACACGAATTGCCCAAGGGAACGCATCAATATATCATTCCTAAATTTGGCTTTGTGGTTGATAATGCTGAACCCGTTGACGTAGGAACTGATAAGCCCGAAAGAACCTACAAAGGCTCAATCTCGTATATCGGTGATGGTAAACGTATAGAATCCCATACCTATTCGGTGTGCAACAAAAAGGTTGTGGTCGGAACGAGTAAGATGGATGAGCTTGCTGTGCTTAATACCTCGAACTTCTTCATCTGCAACACTTGTGGATATGGCAAGGTGTATGATGATAGCAACGATTTATCGAAGAAGGAAAAGCATCAAAAGCCCGATGGATACAACTGCTCTTGCGATACCTTAACCAGATACTCTATCGGTCACGAATTCCAAACAGACGTTGTTTTGCTGAAATTTGTTTCTGAGAACTTGGTTGATATAAATGAAGCGTGGACAATTTTGTACGCTTTGCTTGAAGGATTGAGTAAGTGCCTTCATATTGACCGAACCGAATTGTCGGGATGCTTACATTGGTATAGGAATGAAGCAATGGGCAATATGGGCAACTACGGTTTCGTTCTCTTTGATAATACTCCGGGTGGCGCGGGTTACGTTCGTCAATTAAGAAACGTTTCCACATTTATGTCAATGCTTGAAGCAGCCTTGGCTATTGTAAGCAAATGTACTTGTGGTGGTGAGGTAGGAGATACTGCTTGCTACGGTTGTTTGTGTAACTACTATAATCAAAAGCAACACGACATTTTGCAGCGTCGCTATGCAATTGATTTCTTGAACTCGGTTAAAAACGGACAGGATTTCTTCTTTGGCATTCAGCTTGAAGATGAAGATGTTGTACCGCCTGCGGAGGATATTTTGACACAAACCGCATATTTCAATAACGATGGACAAGATCAATCAATGATGTCGTATGATGAAATATGGAATTACTTATCGCAGGATACAGAGGATGAGGAACAATTGGAATTGATTCAAACGATTGCTTCTCAAATGGAAGAAGGTAGCTATGACAAGCCTCACTATTCCGCAAGTATTACAACCGTACAAGACGAAACCAAAATAATTGCTGATTTGGTTTGGCCTGCATCTAAAGTATTGCTTTTCTTGAGGGAGAACGTTGAAAGCTTTGAGGCGGCTCAATCGACGAATTGGACAAGCTTTTGCCTTGATGATAATTTTAATATTCCCGCATTCATTCAAAAAATCAAAAGATAGGAGGCGTTCATTATGGCAATAATAATACCCGAGAAACCCATAGACATACCTATTGGTAGTCACGAAGATGAAATGTTTATCGCATTGTCAAATCTGCCGGATGAATATTATGTCTTTCATTCTTTTGTTATAATCAACAATGTAAATGGTGTACAGTATGAAAGCGAAACCGATTTTATCGTTTTCAATCCGCAAAAAGGAATCATCTGCATTGAGGCAAAGGCGGGGCAAGTAAAGTGTGAGTCGGGCAAATGGATGTATGGCTCCGGCATAGAAATGAGCCACGGAGGTCCATATAGAAAGGCTGACTCGGACAAATGGAAACTTCAAAAGTATTTCCAACGTAAAGGATTGCAAAACCTTTGGGATAAGTGCAAGGTGCTTCACGCGGTTTGGTTTCCGTCAATAACGAGGGCATACTTGAATATGATTCAGATGCCCTCAGATGGGGATAAAAGCATAACCTTGACAAAGGAATCGCTTACTAATATAAAAGAGGATATTGATAAAATATTCGATATTCAGTTGCCTGCGAATGTGGAAACGAACTTAAATCAAGCGGAAGCTCAAAAGGTTTTGTCAATGGTTCTATGCCCGACATTCGACTTGATTCCTGCGGTTGCATCTGAGTTAGCAATCAAGAGAAGCGCGTTCAATCGTTTGCTAAAAGAACAATCGGTATTGCTTAACTTCCTTGAAGAACAGCCTTATGCGGTTATAAGCGGAGTGGCAGGTACGGGTAAGACGATGATTGCCGTTGAGAAAGCAAGAAGGCATTCTGAAATCGGAGAGAAGGTTTTGTTCCTCTGTTATAACAGAAAGTTGTGTGACTTCCTTCGAGAGAAATATATGTGTGAGAACGTTCACTACTATACGATAGACGCGCTTGCTTGCTATCTGTGTAATACTTCAACGGCTGATTATGGTCAATTGGAGAACACTTTGATGGAGATGTATTACTCGGGAGTGTTCCCATATAAGCACGTTATCATCGATGAAGGACAAGACTTTGGGCAAAATCGTATAGAGGAATCAAGCGTTATTCAAACCTTGGAGAGCATCGTTTTGAGTGATGAAATCAAGGGCACATTCTACTTGTTCTACGATAAAAACCAACTTATTCAAGGGCGTCAAATACCACAGTACATTGCCGACTCGGACTGCAAATTAACTCTTTATAAGAATTGCAGAAATACCGAAAACATAGCTATTACATCTATGCGCCCACTTGGAAAAGACAAGAAACCTAAGATGTTCCAAGGATGTGTCAAGGGCGCGTCACCCAACATACATATTGTATCATCTGAAGCCGATTCCTTGGATTATCTTAACAAGGTTTTGAAGAAACTTACTGATGAAAAATACGAGGACATTGTGATTCTAACTTGCACAACCGAAGACCAAAGTTGGCTTTCTGCTCATTGTGTTAACGGTAGTTATCCTTTCAACAATCGTCAAATCAAGTTTACCTCTTGCCGAAAGTTCAAAGGTCTTGAAGCTGATGCGATAGTATTGGTTGATGTAACAAGAAGTACGTTTGACGTGGGAGGCAACAACTTAGTCTTCTATGTTGGTGCATCGCGCGCAAGGTTTCTCCTCAGCATTATCGTCAATATGAGTGATGATGAGTGCAGATTTGTAAGCGATATCCTTGGAAATACACTTCAAGGCAAGCCGCCGAAGAAGATGTTAGCAGCATCGCTTAATGCCTTACTCCAATAACACCGCTAAGGGGCAATATACAGCTTTTAGCGAAAAGAGGACAAGATGAACTCCCACATTCAAATACCTAAGTGTGTGTTTAAGGAATTCGCCAAAGACAATAATGGTTTCTTTAAGTATAACATCAAAACTAAAATAATAAGCAGAGGATATCCTAAAACCACCTTAACGGAGGAGGATTATTACTCTGAGGAAATGGAGAAAACATTAAACAAAAAAATTGAAACTCCATTAAGACAGTTGCTTGATTTTTCTAAAGAAATCATTGCGATGAATACATTCGTTCCTATAACCGAAGATATTCTCCAAATTGCATTAACATACGCCAAGTCGGTTATCGCAAGAAGTCCAAATTTATATGATTCGGTAATACATCATAGCATATATTTTCAATTCACCAACAAACAAAATCAGCATGATGTGACAGTAAGTTATGCAATGAGAGATGAAACACTAAAAAGTTTCTTTGATAAATATGATATTTCCTTTATGATAAATCAAACGGCGTGCCCGTTGGTTTTACCAACAAGAGGAATATACGATTTTAGGATAAACAAAGTTCAATGCTTGTGTGTTCCTATAAATCCAGAATGTGCTGTTCTATTCAAGGAAAAAGGAAAGCACATACATATAGATCAGGAATCAGATAGTGTAATTACCGTTATACCTAATTGTTTGGAGTCATTTGTTATGCGAATGAATGCATACGCGTTTCATAGACAAAAGGGAGATATGAACGGATATGTCATTTGTCATCAAAAAAACATATTAGAATTACTTAAGGAAAGCCAAATTGAAATAAATTAAGAGTTGTGCCGCCATTCAGTACAATATTGAACTAAATGGCGGCTTTCTCTTTTTGAAATTTTCTCAAAAACCATTGACAAACTTTCTTTCGTGTGCTATAATTACTACACGGTACATTTGTACCTTGTGTAGTTTGGAGGCATTTATGAACAAGTGGAGTCCCGAAAGAGCGGAGGCGATCCGCCAATTTATAGACGAATATTTTATGGAGAACCGCAAGTCTCCGACGGTGCGCGACATCGCGGCGGGGACGGGTATCTCTAAAACTTCGGTGCAGAGATACCTCACCGATATGAAGGAACATGGCGAGATCGAGTACAACGGCCGCCGCAGCATTGGCACGAATCTGTCGCGCAATATGTTTGAAACCACGCCCGCGATCCGATATGATTCTACCGTGTCCTGCTGGTTGCCGAGTGAGCCGAATGTGGAGGAAGCGGACATCATTCCTCTCCCCACCGCGCTTGTCGGTGACGGAAAGTTTTTCATTCTGACCGCGAAAGGTGACTCGATGACGGGCATCGGAGTTGACGATGGTGATCTCGTTATCGTGCGCGAACAGAACACTTGCAGGGACGGAGACTATGCGGTTGTTCTTGTAAATGGAAGCGAAACTTTGCTCAAAACCATTACTTATCTTCCCGACAAGAAAGCATATTTGCTTCACGCAGAGAATCCCGATTACGATGATCGCATCGAGCGCAATGTGCAGATTCAAGGCGTTGCTACACAAGTTATCAAAAAACTTTGACAACGCTTTGCTTGTCCATCAGTCTTAGCAAGCACTGCTTTTGGATATCCAAAAGCCATTCTTGCTAATATGTCCGTTGGTCTTAGCAAGCATCGCGTTTGTCATGACAAACGGTCCATCGGTCTCAGCAAGCATCGCTGTTGTGTCCCAAATCCCAACGGAAGATAAAAATATATTCAATGTGTCTGCTTGTCTTAGCAAGCATCGCGGTTGGACGCCCAAAGCCAACCGAAAGAAAATACATCAGTCGCAGCAAGCACTGCTTTTGTCATGATAGACAAAACCATAGGAGGTCAAAAATCGTGAACATCAAAGAAATGTTAAATAGAGTGCTCGATGTACTTAAGGATAATCACACCACGTGGTTTTATATAGAGCTTCCCAAAATAGATATGGAAGCTTTGCGAAAAAAGATCATTGCAATCTTGAAGGACAAGCACGGCGGCATCGGTATGATTCCCGATGATGAGATTGAAGCGCTTGCTGATGTGCTTCTTCCCGGTGTTATAAAATTCTTTTCCTCGGATGAATGGCGCGCCGAGCTTGATGCTTGGAAAAAGGAACAAGAAAAACAGAGCAGTAAAGTCAAAAGCGAAAGGAAATCTTAATGCAGTACTATCATGTTTCATCTTATGTTAAAGAGGGCGATGTTCTAACAAGAAATACAAAAAACAATCGTGAATGGTGTTGCTTTGCTTCATCATGTGACTTATCAACATTCGAAAAGTTCTTAGAGTGTTACAATTATTTATCTTCACACAATGTGTCAAATCTTACTGGCAGAACTGTTGCCAAATGGACCTGTGAAGCTTTATTTGATTATATTAGAAGGACAGAGTTTATCGAAAAGCCAAGTAGAATTTGGGGAATATATTTATCTGCCACTTTAGAAGATGCTAAAAAATTTTTAGCTGCCGATAGAAAACCTTGGGTTGACAAAAACGGGATAAGGCATGAATCTCATATATTTTCCATTACGCTTAAATCTACCGATAAGGTTTACACATTTGATATGGATTTATATACACAAGCAGATAAGCTTCTGCAAAACAATCAACCATGTAAGGAAATATATGATTACATAATTGACAAAGCTCGATTATATTGGCAAAGTACAAGCGGAAGTTTCACAGAACACATAGTAGATAGTGATGTGCTCGTCGGAAAGCAAATCGAATGAAAGGGAGTGATACATTGACAGGAGTAATATACGCTCGCTATTCCTCGGACAATCAGCGAGAGGAATCGATTGAAGGTCAGCTTCGTGAATGTCAAGCCTTTGCAAAGAAGAACGACATAACCCTGCTTGAGCCGTACATCGACAGAGCTTTGTCGGCAAAGACAGACCACCGCCCGAACTTCTTGAAAATGATAAAGGATAGTGCGGCGAAAAAGTTTGATGTTGTCATCGTATGGAAGCTTGATAGATTTTCACGTAATCGTGTCGACTCTGCACACTACAAGTATGTTCTTCGTAAGAACGGAGTGAAGGTTATTTCGGCAACCGAATCCATCTCCGAAGGTTCCGAGGGCATTCTGCTTGAGTCTGTGCTTGAAGGCATAGCTGAATACTACTCAGCCGAGCTCTCCGAAAAGGTAGTGAGAGGTCTAACCGAGAACGCGCTCAAATGCAAATACAACGGCGGCACACTTCCCATCGGATACACCGTTGATGAAAATCAGTTCTTCCAAATCGATCCCGTTGCCGCACCTGCCGTGCTTGAAGCATTTAAGAAATATGCCAAGGGCGCAACGATGCAAGAGATCACGGACGATCTAAACATCAAAGGTATTCGCACAGTCAGAGGAACGAAGATCAGCCTCAACAACGTGACTCGAATGTTGCACAACCGAAGATACATCGGTGAGTATCAATATCGCGACGTAACCGTTCCCAACGGTATCCCCGCTATTGTTCCTGCCCATTTGTTTGAACAAGTGCAAGAGCGAGCCGCCGCAAACAAGAAGGCTCCCGCTAAACACAAAGCTGAGGACGAATATCTGCTGACAACAAATGTAATCTGCGCAAATGGACAACATAAAATACTCAAAGCCGCCGAACTCAATGTAGACCAAAGCCGTAACCCAATTTCGGATTACGGCTTTCCAATTAACCTATTTTTTATTATAAATTTTACAATCAATATCTGCTTTTACTTGCAATAAAAGAGCAAAATGTGCTATACTATTTGCAATAGTTAAACACGGTTTATTTTCTTAAATCTAAATTTTGGGGAATGTACATCTTCCCTCCCCCATCGGGCGCGCTAGCGCCTTCTTTTCGGGACATGAGTTCGCATATGCGTACAGCATGCTGCTAACCCTCTTAAACGCAGACTCCTTGCGCTCGCCTAATCTTTCGGCGTGTTGCAATTACTTTGTTTTTCAGACCAAGACTCTTTTGTGAGACAACATTCTGTTCATGCGGGCAAAACGTGTAAATTAAAAACGTAATTATTTCACGATTGTTAAATTAACAAATCAGGAGATTATACTATGATATATAATTCATCAGGATAAAATAAAGTATGCTTTTGCAAATAATATATTTTATATGAACTTACTTTCAGAATATATAAACAAGGAGGTCTGATATGAAAACATATTCATTATTAGATATATATAAATTAAATCGTAAGATTTTAGGTGTAATGATGCCTATCGCAGCGACAGTATTTTTATTGTTGGCAGTAATTATTCTTGTTGCTATGCCTGCTGTATGGTGGGTAAGCCTAATATTGTTCGGGATTGCGCTTGGACTTATACTGTTATGTATCTTTATTTGCAAATACATAGATAAAAAAATCAGAGATTTGGAAGAAAAAGAGCACAATAATTAAACGTTTTTATAACTTATATTTATTTGAAATATTTATAACGGGAGAATAATTTTATGAATAAGATATTAGCAAACAAAAAAAGAACTTGTTTTATCGTTTTATTGCTTACAGTTTTAGTATTTGTTGCTATATGCATTACTTTACAAGAAAGAAATACCGTTTTCGCGGCAAGCGCAGACGTGAAAACTGAAGAGTACTCTTCTTTGGATTCCGATTATATTATTGGTTATGAAGGACTGACTATTCGGGATTATCCAAATAAATTGCATGCAACGAAGGCTGCAGTTAATTCAAAAGATAACGGCGGCTTTGAATTGAGTGGTTTAAATGAGGATGATCCCATTGTGTCTATTATTCCTAAAGAGTATTTTTTTAATGTTGGACAAATTTTGAAAATGGGAGATGAATATGGTTATTTCATAGATACAAAGCAAAAGGCGAATCAAAATTATTTATCCAATGTTATGGTTTTTGACATAACAACTAATACAGATTTGACAAGCACTATTGATCGTGTAATAGTTGAAGTGACACCTATCTTTCAATATAAATATGTAGGACTCACTAATAATGCCGAAGCGGAAATGTTTCATGGGTTTTACCTCTCTTACGGTCAACTTACCGATTCATGTGTAGTTCCATATCCTTCAAAGATGGAAAATTATACATTTGTTCACACTTTGGAATATGGTATGACCGAAGACTATTACCTTAAAGACGTTTCATTTGGAGCTTCACTATTCAACGAGCAATCGCTTAACAGAGGTGATAGCGGATATGATCCATACAATGATTACGGTTCCTATTTCACTGGATTTGATTATTCCTATCAAGGAAAATATCGTGAATATGGTGAATTTAATGGAGCAGATTTAGGTTGGAATATTGCCGATAGCGTGTTCTATTGGTTAGGTTATTTTGATGCGGTGCCTGTTGTCGGATCGGTTACATCAGTATTAGGTCAAATTTACTCGACTGTGTCATTGGGCAAAGGATGGATTGATTTTGCTGTTGATACATATAATGCTGTTGAAGGAGAAATTAAGTCTACAGAAAACAAACTAACAGCAACTTGTTATTATCAAAACAGAGACGACCAATTAAAATATTATAAAGACGAAAAAGGAAATCCTGTACTAACCAAGACCGCTACTTTAGTCGTAGATTCAGGGACAGAAAAAAGTATATGGTACGGCGTAGGCGACAATGTAACGGCGTATTTTTCAATCGGACATTCCGCATTAAATGGAAAAATTCCGAACCACACTCGCTTTACCAACCAATTAGGTTTACAGATCGTGAGTTCAAATAATGATGAGGTCGTTGCTGCAGGAAGCACCATCATTAGCGATTCTTTAAGAGAACAAGAAACGAAAACACTTACGCTTGACGAGTCAAGCGATATCTATATGTTGCCAGAAGGTGGAGATAAATTTACTTTTGATGCTGAATTTGCCAGTGATTATAATATACAATTTGATACAGATTCGAATGTGGATGTCATTGTGAACGGTCAAACTTATCACGGCAAAAATTTTGATATAGATGTTTCGGTTAGGAGCGGTGAAAGAATTGATATAACTATCGCAGGCAATGAGAAAGGAATCCATACTCCCATTTCGGTAACACCAAGTACAAACCTTACAGGTATGAACATCCCCGGTAATGAATATTATTTGTTAAAAACAAATGAATTGTCCGGAGTAACAAGCCTCACAACAAGCAATGCAAACATTGTTATCAGCGGATTTTATATTAAAGGGGATGATGGGCTCATTTTATATGATGAATACGGTTCTATTACCGAAACGAATGAGATTTCATATCCTTTTCCGGACGATGAAAGTTATTATATCGTTCTGCATAATAAAACTGGCAGTTCAAAATCAGACATCAGCATAAATATTGCAGAAATTCCGACGATCACGGAAGGTAATCCGAAAAGTTTAGAATTGCTGAGCAATTACAGTTATTATGAGTTTCGCACAGGTTCGACTGGCGGTCGATATGTTCAGACTGTTTCGGGAACTGAAACAGATGATTTAAGATACAAAGTTTTAAACCAAAATTTTGATCCGATCACAAACGGCTACAGTTATGTTGACGGAGAATATATTATGTCGTTTTCTCCGAATACGACTTACTATATTGCGATAATTTCGGATAAGAAAGACACTGCTTCTGTCACTATCAACAGGGAATCGAAAGCATACCAATGGCAAATCTCCGGCGGAAAATTCGGAAACGGTTATATAACCTATGATCGAGAAATTTATGCCCCGAGAGGAACGTCATATATATTGGAATTTTTGGTAAACGGCATAGTCGTCGATACAAACTATTACAGCGAAGATGATGTGCATAACTATTTCGGTGGATATGATATTTCTGTTAATCAGTCCGGGGTATTAAACATACCCTCATCTACGCCGGTCAGAGGTTCCGGTATTACCGTATACGCGAAATATAATAATGAAGCGTCATACGATCATAGTTTAAAATTGATTCCTGACTTTGCCGACAAGTTGAACGTTATTACAAAAAATATGGAGTCAACGTTAGGATTTTCCGTTTCTGTCCCCAAATATGTAAAGACAGTTCATTATACTTTATCTGTCGGCGGGAAAGAAGCTTCTTTCACAAGAAGTATTTCAAATTATAAAGCAGTAAACTATATCACTGAGGACATCCAATCGAATTATAATACAATGGGGTATAGCGGAATCGGGAATATCACTATAACCATAGACAGACTGGACGTTGTGACTGCGGTAAACAGCACATATTCTTACAACTGCAATTACTCTGCACAGGTTCATAATCTTTTTGGCGGAGGAGACGGTTCGGCAAGCAATCCGTTCACTTTGTCGTGTTACAGACACCTCAATAATATGAGAAAAGCCGTGAAAAATAGTCGGTTGGACTATAATTTCAAAATGACAAGCGACATTTTAATGAAACAAACGGAAACAAATTATTACTGGGATGCTTGGTGGGAATTGATTCCCGCAACATTTTATGGCGTGTTTGACGGCAACGGCTATCAGATCAGACGATTAAATTTAGTTATGCCTACCGACGGTTCGACGATAGATTCGTATTATGGATTATTCAGAATCAACCGAGGAACCATTAAAAATCTTAAATTGTACGAAGGTGGCACGAATACATATAAGCAAATGGGTCAGGATACGACAAAAACGATTTATGTCGGAATGATAGCGGGAAAGAACTATGGTACTATAACGAACTGCACTTATGAATCCGGCAAATTTAACATGTGCTTCTTCGCGCCAAATGTTTATTCTGGAGGAATAGCCGGATATAACAACGGAAAAATCAATAATTGTTCGGTACAGATATATTCTCTCGACGGGTACGGTCACAAAGGTGGCATTGTAGGTTATAACGCAAGTTCTGGAACTGTAACGGGTTGTAAAGTTGAAGGATTATTATCGGCAAGATATTCGCCGGATGAAATTGAACGCACGAACCAATATTCTGTAGGTGGCATTGTGGGTATTAACTATGGTAAAGTGACGAATAACAAGAATTATGCCACTTTGAGATATGTCAGTTGCGGAAATGAAGGAGACAGCAGAGTTTTACAGCCAAGAATCGGTCAAATTATCGGCAGCAATTATGGTACATACTCCGGTAACACATGTTCGGGCAGCGTAGATAAGGGCGTGTTGAAAACGGTAACATGGACAACCGGTATCCTATGGTGGAAAGAAACTCATACCCATAATCAAGCACAATATGTCTCAAGCGGCATATATGGTTATAATGGATAATCAGTAATTTCGTGCCGCCGAGACTGATTTGTTCCATTCTGTAAACATCAAAAAGAGGATGGCTTTGTGGTTGTATAAAAAGCAATCTCGCGGTGTTTTGAAAACGATGTAAGGCCCCTTTTTTGAAAGTTTCACAAAAATTTCAAAAATTATTTTTTGCCCGTTTTCGGGCGGTTATTTGGCTGTAACCGCTCAAAAACGGGCTTTTTATATAAAACGAATTTTCGCTTACATCCTTTCCCCTTTGCACTTTCGCAGGATTTATGCTAAAATTATAGGGTGAAATTTGATTTAGAGTGAGGGGCTTTATGGCGCGTAAACACCTCTATGGCTGTTTCCGTTTCGTGGACAAAGACGGCAAAGAACACTTCCGTAAACCCACGCCGAAACAAAGGAAAAACATTCTCATCTATTATCTCCGCCGCAGGAGCGGCCGCTGTATGCGCGTTGCCGACATTGCTTCTGCCTTCCACGTTTCCGAGCGTACCATGCAAAAGCTCTTAAAGGAATTGGAAGCGGAGAATATCATTCGGCGCGTCCCCGTCTATGGCGAGAGCGGCGTACAGAAGGCAAGCAAGTATATCTATACGGGAGATAAGAGCAGGCTCACGGGGAAAGAACCTTGCATTGACAAGATATACGATCCCGCCAACCCCATGAAACTGCGTGACTTCGATTGGAAAGGCTATTGGACGGTACGCGACGATTATCTGTTCTTCCACTATGAAGAAGTATTCGGCTGCGACGGCCCTTCCCGTGCGCTCAACGAACGGGCGCGGAAGAACGGCTGCACCTCTCCCGAAGATGAGTTCGAGAACATACAAGAGGCGGATATAGAAAGCGACCTGTTCGACGAGGAAGACGAATATGAGTACATATTCCCCTCATCGAGGAAAAAGAAATAAACACGGACAACCGAATATCGGGCGCAGAGGCGGCCGTTTGGAGATCAGTTTATTCGCTAAAAGAATAAGCTGATTTTGTTTTCTGACCCCGCGTCAAATGAGAAGTTTGTGGAACTTTCGGAAAAGTGTAGTTATTTCGCCCTCTTACTTGGCTACCTATTGAGGGGATTTAATAAAAACTTTCAAAGTGGGTTGTATTTTGGGCTTGCTTTTTGCCTCCCTATTGAGAGAAAGTTTACCGCTCTGTGTAAAAGTTTTGTGAAATTATTTTCAAAACCGTAAACTTTTGAATTTTCGTGTCCTTGGGTATATGGAGGGAATTTTCAGCGACAGCATTTTACCCACTCTTTTCAGCGTGGGTAAAGATAAAAAATAAATCGTATATGGAGGAAAATATGAGCAATCGACAGACGATCAGACCGCCCTGATGCGGCAAGCAAATGGCGAAAAACGGAAAGCAAAACAGACAAAAGCAATCTGTTCCTTACCCTGTTAAATAAGCGGAGCAGACTGCCGATTTCCGTAATGGCGAGGTACGCAAGTGGCAAGCCACTTGCCGAGCGTTCCGCTCGCCTCGTTAGGGGAAATGCTTTCCCCTAATACCCCTTTACGGAAACACAAAAATTTGGGAGGAAAAAATTATCGAGAAGAAAACAGTAAAACGAAACAGACCTATTACCTATTCTTTCCGCGTATCGGAACGAGAACGGCGTATCATTGATGAGAAGGTAAAGATAAGCGAATTGAGCAGAACGGACTTTCTGATCCGCGTCCTGACGGACAAGCCCGTTTCCGTGATCGCGAACGGCGGGGAGATCTTGCAGGAGCTCAAACGGCAAGGCAACAACTTAAATCAGGCGGTAAGGAATTGCTACTTCTACCCTGATGAGAAAGAGCAAGTATTGTCCGCCGCGGCAGAGTGTAAGAGAGCGTACCGCGCTTTACTCTCCGTTATCGGGGGAGACTGATATGCCTTTATTGGCTGTCGCGGCGGGCAGAGCCATGCCGGATATGGCTATCGGTTACATTACCCGAAAGGATAAGGCGAGATACATCGACGTGCAAAACCTTTTCATTGACGAGGACTATTCCGCGCAGTTCAAAGAAACGGCGGCGAGGTTCGGGAAATATAAGGACTACGGAGAGAGAAAGTATTACCACTTCAAACTCTCTCCCGACCGCAAGGACAAAGCAGACCCGCTCATGGTGCAAGAGTATGCAAAGGCTTGCGCGGAAAAAATGTTTGAGGGTTGCGAGTGTGTCATAGCCACGCACACGGATACGCAGACCGTCCATGCGCACATTATCGTGAATGCCGTCCACCCGATCACGGGAAAGAAACTGCATTTTAACGACGGAGATTATACGCGGCTGAAAGATATGGCGAATGAAATCGGAGAAGAGTTCGGCTTTTCATCATTGGACTTTCGGAAGAAAGCGGAGAACAAGCGAACGAACGACGAACGGCACATCATTCTCAAAGGCGGCACTTCGTGGAAAGAAGAACTGCGGGAAGTGATCGAGGAAGGCAGACAAGCAGCAGCTACGCCGGAAGAGTTCGAGGAGCACCTGAAACTCTACGGCGTGGAAATAACGCAGAGCGGAAAAGATTATTCCTATCTGCATCCGCGCAAACAAAAGCCGATCCGCGGCAAGCGGCTCGGAGAAAACTATACGAAAAAAGAGGTATTGAATGTCATTGAAAAATTTGGAAACAGGACAGGCAGCTACGCCGTTGGAAAAGTTGCAGAAAATCAACGAGGTACGGAGAGCGGAAACGGAAAACGGACTACTGAAAGAGGCGTTGGCGATATCAAACGAGAGATCGAACAGCTTGATAGAACAGCAGAACAAGCTCATCGAGGGTATGCGTTCGGATATAGCGATGACGGAGTTCGAGCTGACGGAAACAACGGAGAAAGCCGTGCGGGAAATCAAAGCGACGGCGGCAAAGACGGAGCGGCTGAACGAAAGCATCGCAATGCAAGTCAGAAAGGCGGTTTTGACTTCTGCAAATGAGCTGAAAGCAGAGATACTTGCAAGCGCGGACAAAGCATTGACGGAAACGCGGGAAGAACTGAAAAAGACAGAAAAGCAAATTCAAAAGCAACGCGAGGATATGCGTATGGAGAGCGGATTCCGCAAATTTCTGTTTTGGGCAATGCCCGTGTTTCTGCTTACGCAGACAATCGTGCTTATCATAGCATTGCTATAATCGACAAGTAAAATTGAAAAGAACCTGACCGCGGCGCAGGTGTCCCGACAGGAAAACATTTGGAGAACAGGGATTGAAAGAGCGGCTGCGGCAGAAATATGAGGAAAAATCCGTATGTAACGGAGACGCGTACAATGGCGCGAAAGGAGAAAAGATTATGAGAGAACCATTGACCTAACTATAAAAAATCGGAGGGAAATGAGCTACGGGAAAAACAATGCAACAATTGAGCGCTGAGCATGGCTCTGCGCCTACCTCTACGAGAGAATATGAAGTTGGGGGAAAGAAATATACGGTAGTCAGCCATTATGTGGGGAAAAAGAATGTAGATAACGTTTTACGCGAAATCGCCGTAAAACGCGCTTATTCCGATATGGAGAACCCGGCATAAAGTAAGGAGAAGTTTCGGTCAGAGCATTGCCAAATTCGGTGTATCGTGGTATAATATCCGTACATTGAATTTGGCTGCTTTGATTGAAAAAGGAGTAAAAGAATTGAGATCAAAGCAATTACAACTGAATAGCAAAGTCGGGCTTTATATGCGTCTTTCCAAAGACGACGAGCGCGCAGGCGAATCACTGTCCATAGAAAACCAGCGTATCATCTTGACCAAGTATGCGCAGGAACGCGGCTGGACGATCACGGATGAATACATAGATGACGGTTATTCGGGAACGAATTTTGATCGTCCCGAAGTACAAAGACTGTTAGAGGACGCCAAAACAGGAAAAATCGACACGATCATCGTCAAAGATTTATCCCGTTTCGGAAGAAACTATATCTTTGTCGGGCAATACGTCGATTATATCTTCCCGATGTATAACATCCGTTTCATCGCCATATCGGATAATGTAGATACGGCGAACACGAACAGCGCGGGCATGGACATGATGCCGATCATGAACGTGTTTAACGAGTGGCATTCGGCAAACACCTCAAAGAAGATACGTGCGGTAGCCGAGGCGAATGCAAAAGCGGGAAAATATCGCTCCACACACGCCCCATACGGCTATGTCAAGGGGACGGGCGATAAATGTTTACCCGTAATAGACGAGCCTGCGGCAAGCGTGGTAAGGCGTATATTCGAGATGAGGGCGAGCGGTAAAACGTACAAAGAGATTTACACCGTTCTCAACGACGAGAAAGTGCCTATCCCTGCCGTTTATCTGTTTGAGAAATTCGGCATCACGAATAAAAAGCCGAATAAAAACCTGTGGGCGGACAGCATACTGCGGAGCATTCTCAAAAACCCCATGTACCTCGGGCATTTGGTGCGATTGCGCTATACGACCGTATCATACAAAAACAAGCGGCGCGTAGAGCGCGAGCCTATCGTGTTTCCAAACGCCTTTGAACCCATTATAACGCAGGAACTTTGGGACAAATGCAGGGAATTGGACGAATCGGTATCGCACGGCAAACACACTTCGTGGGGAATCATGCCGCCGCTGTCGGGCTTGATGTATTGTGCGGACTGCGGCGGAAAGATGAAACTCGGACGGCAAGACTTGAAACCGTCCAAAGCACACCCCGAAAAGCGTTCGCGCTACCACTACATCTGCGGCAATCACTCACGCTTCGGAAAGTATTATTGCTACAACCACTATATCCGCATTGAGGACATAGAGCAAATTGTACTTGACGATATTCGCTCGAAAGCGCGGCTGGTGTTGGAGGACGAGGATAAAGCGAGGACAGACTTTCTGAAACATAAAGAACAGATGTCTGCGGCGCAATATAAATCCGACAGCAAAGCCCTTATGCAAAAGACAAAGCGGTACGAGGAACTCGAACGTTTGACACAATCGGTGTATGAAGATAAAGTGATAGGCAAAATCCCCGAAGAGGTTTGCCTGAAACTTCTCGCCAAATATACCGAGGAACAGTACGCAATAAAGAGCGAGATCGACGAACTTGAACACAAACTGTCTGTCGTAACCAAAAACGAAACGGATGTGGAAGAATTTATCCGTAGGTTGAAACACTACACGAACGTGCCTGAACTTACGAGGGAATTGTGCATGGAACTGATAGAGTATATCACCATAGGTGCAAAGCCCGGCGATAAGACGGGTACAAGAGGAATCCACATCTACTACAAACTGTTAGGTAAAGAATCCTGACGCAATACAAACGTATTGTCCATTTGCGCAAGCAAGTAAACTGTTTTGCGGTTATTGTAAGTGTCTAATCACGGGCGAAAGTGGAACGAGTCATACGCTGGAGGTTCACCGCTATTATAAATGCCGAGGCACACGTAAGGGCGGAACTTGCAAGAAGAAAACCATCAAGAAGAAATGGATTGAGGAAGTTGTAATCCTGCTTATTCAGAAGTTCATCTTTGACGATGAATTGCTCGATAGACTTGCAGATATGCTGATCGCCAAGCTCAATGCCGAGAGCAGTGCTCTACCGATTCTCCGGCAGCAGCTTGCAGAAATAGAAAAAGGCATCGACAATCTTGTCAATGCCATTCAAGCGGGAATTCTGACCGCATCCACAAAGCAACGTCTTGAGCAGCTTGAAGCCGAGAAGAGCGAGATCTCGGTGCAGATTCTCAAAGAAGAAATTGCTAAACCCACAGTTACAAAAGAAGATATACTCGCGTATCTTATCAAGTATCGCAAGCTCAATATGAAACAGCTTGACCACCGCCGCCGACTGATCGATAGCTTTGTCAATGCGATCTATCTGTTCGACGACTACTTGGTCATTACGTTCAACTACAAGGAAGGCACAAAAACTATCACCTTTGCCGAAATTGAAGAGGCCTTTGGTTCGGATTTATCATCACTCACTGCACCAATCTAAACGCAAGTTGAACCACGAGTCTGACTTGCGTTTTTTTTGTAAAATCGAAGATCTACTCTATAACCAATTGTTCCATTGACTTTTGTTTCGTAACTTTTTCGCCCAATAAGTTAGCCCACCTTTCGGTATAGAATATAAAATACGAAATGCGGCGTTTTTTTCGCTTTGCAGACAATGACGGCAAAAATCCCCATAAAGCTGACGGTATCCCTATTATGATAAGATATAGCGGTCCTAAAATCAAAGATTGGATCGCATGACCATACTCATGGACTAATAATCTACTAGACAACTCTGTAACCGTTATTTCTACTTTAAATTTTTCCGCAAAAAACGGTTTTTTTGCAACAAAAACAAATAATCCAAGCGATACGCTTGATCTATTCTGCCACTCGGTAACGATTGCTCCGTGATAATAAAAATGTTTGTTCTTTATATGATTAATAAAAATAAATAAACCTAATACTGTTTGAAAAATTCCCCATGTACATTGCAATACAGCATAAACAACTTTCAAATTTATTTCCTCCCTAAATAACTGATTATCATATTGATCAACAAATTTATTATAGCATAAATCAAATTGTTTTTTAAGTGAAAATCCTCAAAAAGATTTTGGCGCTATGGCAGGGGCCTGAATAACGAGATGCTCGGCTTCGCCTCGCCTTTCAAGCTCCCGCCGCAGACAAACCGACAAAAAAACAAAGCTCGGCCGCGCAAGTAAACGGCATCCGCTGCCGCCCCTCCGGCGACCTGTGCGCGATACACCTTTCATGTTCAGTATACAGCGGTCATTGCTTAATTCTATTTTTTTCGGCGTATTTTCTGATTTTCCGCCGCTTTTTTATTTTCCGCCGTCATCGGTTCAATAAGAAACAATTTATCCGAAATATCACAGGTGTTTTCTGTTGCGCTTCACGGCAAATTGACCCTCTTCAAACCGTTTTCGCCGAGTTCGTATACCGTGTCGCAGACCTCGCTCAGATATTTTCTGTCATGCGATATGCTTATTATCCCCCCTTTGAAGTCCCTCAACGCCGCTCTTATCACCGGACCGGATAACGGACTGAAATTCCTTGTCGGTTCATCCAGCAGTAATACCTCTGCCCTTTTCATGACCATATCCAGAAATAATATTTTAGCCTTCTGCCCTCCGCTCAGATTCCCGATCGGACCCGTCATTTCTTCCCCGGTAAATCTCATGCTGCCCATAAGCGTACGCGCTTCGGTCATTTCCTCTTTCGAATAATTTTCCGCAAAGTGTTGCAAAGGTGTCTTTGCATAATCCAGAAGTTCTTCATAGTTCTGAGGCATATAACCCAAAACAAATACATCCTTTTCTTTCATATATCTGAAAATGAGATTCAGAAGAGTAGTTTTCCCTGCTCCGTTTTTACCGGTGATGCCTACATGCTCACCTCCCCGCACAAAAAGTCTGATATCTCGCGCCAGTACCCTTCCGCCCGCACACAAAACATCCGATGAATAGTCCAATACCGTTTTGCCCGAAGGTACGGATATATCTTCGTCGAATTTTACGATTATGGCGTCCTCCTGTTCGGAATAACTTACAAAATTTTCCCTTTTGCGCTCTAAACGCTTTTCCATCGCCTTGACCGAATGCATTTTCTTTTTCAGCAGTCTTCCGCCTGCCGGATCCTGACGCGTTATCGAACGCTGCTCATATTCCACGCGGGAATATATCCTCCGCCATTTCTCCATCTGCTTTTTATACTCGTCGCGCTGTTTTTGCGCCACCATGTCCTGATGCTCAAAACTGCTCCTCCGATTTTCTGCATACTGAATGTATCCGCAATGCGCCACAGTTATCCTGCACTGCGTTTTACGGATCAGCTGTTCCATATGGATAATGACGTTGGCAGTGTTTTCGATCAGCGTTTCATCGTGCGACACAAATATAACAGGCGATCCGCTGCAGGATATAAAATCCTCAAGCCACCTTAAAGCAGGTATGTCGAGATCGTTTGCAGGCTCATCCAAAAGGAAGATATCCGGTTCTTCCATACACAGTTTCGCAAGCTGCACCTTGACCTTCTCGCCTCCCGACAAAGTTCCGAATCTGCGTTCTGAGGCGAGCAGTTTGATGTCGATTCCGAGTTTAGCTAAAAGCGCCGAATACCTGTAGTGCTCCTTGCCCTCAAAATACTCCGCCAAAGTTTTGCCGAAATCTCTTTTATCGGGTACCTGCGGCAAATACGCCATCTTACAGTCTGTGATGACCTCGCCTTCCGTTTCGCAATACGAATCTGTGCTTCCGGGGTCGTATATAAACCTGAGAAGCGTCGACTTTCCGTTTCCTTCCTCACCGATAATGACCGCCCTGTCACCTTTTTCAAGCGTGAAGGAAAAACCGTCCGCAAGAAATCTGCCGTCTTTTTTAAGAACTATTTTTATATTTTTTAACTGCAGCATAAAATACCTCCGAAAAAAAACTCCGTTTTCGACAGCAATCTGCAGCCGGTCGAAAATGGAGTTCGTTTGCACGGAAATATTCTGTAAATATAATACAGTGCAACAATGAAAAGCCGTTAAAAACAGCCGTAATCCAAATCTTTTCAGCTTCCCGGCACAATCATATCCGAATGCCGGGTGCATTTGCCGTCAATATGATTTGAATTACCTTATTTTCATCGCCGCACCTCCGAAAGCTTTCATTGATCATGTTATCGTATCTATTATAACATATATACAGAATTTGTCAACCGTATCCGTTTATCTTCTCTCTGCAATATGCTCCGCAAATACGCAAATAACTCTCGGCTGCACATATGCGTGCGAAGAAAACTTCTTTTACCCGAACGCCCCCGTTTACGGCGCCGCAACACACCGGCACTCTTCATTCTGTCGATCACCGCCGGCGCGCGTCTTCAATCCGGACAGACTCATAAATTTCCGACTTTCGTTTGAACATGGCTTTGACACATTGCTTTATAAACCCATATTTTCCATACGTTCGTTTTCAGACGCTTTCCTGCTCAATACGGCTTCTTATCGGTCTTGTTCCGCCATTCCCGGAAAAACCGTCCGAATTACGTCCGCACCGTGAAGCAGATAAAAAGGCTTTCCGCAGTCGGGGGCAACGTACGGACCGGGCTGAAAGTAACTCCCTTCCGGTACTTCTTTGCATATCACACTCTCCTTCTGTATGCTGTAAAAAAACAGAGACAGCTTTCTGTTTCAGCCGTCTCTGATTCTTTCCTGTGAATAGGCCAAGCTTATAAAACGCAGTCGGGGGCAACGTACGGACCGGGCTGAAAGCAACTCCCTTTTGACATTTCTTTGCACACCACACTCTCCCTCTGTATGCTGTAAAAAACAGAGACAGCTTTCTGTTTCAGCCGTCTCTGTCTCTTTCCTGTGATGTGTTGATCCCGATACTCGTCCTTTCGGATTCTCGGATTTTTATGAAAAACGGAGTTATCCGTTATTTTTCTTCGGAATGGTGCCGTCCGAACAGTTCACCACATAATTTCCCGTATAAAGGTCCCAGTTTTCGCCCTTTTCTATGCTGTTCTACTGTTCTGCCGTACCGTTGTAAGTTATGATGTCAAGAGAGGAGCATTGTATAAAGGCGCCGTTTCCTATACGCACTAAGCTTTCGGGAATGATCACCTCGCTGAGATGTTCGCACCCTTCAAACACACTGATACCAATATCCGTTACGCCATCGGGTATCATAAAAGTCCCGAGAGAGGTGCAACACAAGAAAGCGTAATTATTTATCTCCGTCATTTTGCCCTGAATATTGACCCATGTAAGATTTGAACAATTGGAAAATGTCCTCTGTCTGATGCGCGTAATATTTTCGGATAAAGTGATTTGAGTTAACCCGCTGTTCTCGAAAGCGCTGAATCCTATAAAGTCAACGCTGACGGGAATATCAATATTCTGAAGCGTAGTGCAGTTGATAAACGCACTGTTACCTATAGACTCCGTGCCTTCATGCATATCAATTGAACTTATACTTATACAGTTTCCGAACGCCCAGTCGCCTATGCTTCTTACGCTGCCCGGTATCATTATACTGCCCAGATTGCTGCACCCTCTGAAAGCGTCGTTGCCTATTTCCGATATATTATCTTCAAAATAAACAGTGTGAAGATTGTAGCAATTAACGAACATCGAACTGCTTATTCCGGAAACGCCGCGTCCGATAAACACCCTTTCAATGTAAGCGCAATGCGCAAATGCGGAACTGCCTAAAGTAACCACACTGTCGGGGATCTCCACTTCTTTTACTGCCCCGCCCGAAAACGCGCCTTCTCCTATATTACTTACACCTTCGGGTATCACGACTTCACTGAGCTTACCGCTCCCTCTGAAAGACCAATCACCTATACTTTCGACGGCATTCCCGATACATAAAGACTCCAGCTTGCCGCATTCGGAAAACGCGTAATTACATATTTTCTTGACGCCGTCCGAAATTTCAAGAGTATTCAATTCGTCGCAGTTGGCAAACGCCCAGTTTCCTATCTCCACGACACTGCCGGGTATGCGGATATTTGAAAGAGCTTTGCATCTGATAAAAGCACCCTCTCCTATATTCTCGACATACATGCCGAGATCGAGCTGCTTAAGACTTTCGCTGTCGGCAAAAGCGTACATACCTATGCTTTTTAAGCCTTGAGGCATCGAAAAATCTTTCAACAACACACAGGAATTGAACGCCCGATCACCTATACGCTCGACTCGGCTGCCTATGACCAGATCGATAAGAGCAGTACAGCCCGTAAACGCGTCATTGCTTATATCCGTCAATCCGCCGCCTATCCTGATCTCATTCACATTATTGCAATAAGCAAATGCGCCTTCACCCAAATATGTCACACTGTCGGGAATGTCGATGCCGATAAGTGAGTGACAATAACTGAAAGCCCTCTTTCCGACTTTCTCCGCTCCGTTTCCAAGATCCAGCTCGCAAAGAAATCCGCATTCGGCAAAAGCATAGTCACCTATTGTCCTTACACTGTCAGGTATTGTAACTTTTTTAAGCAAAACACATTTATAGAATGCCTGCGTTCCGATACTTTCCACATTCTCGCCTATTTCAAGACTGTTAAGAGACATGCAGTAGTTGAACACATCCTCCTCTATCTCCTTTATGCTGTCAGGAATAACTATGCTTTCAAGAAATTCACAGTGCATGAACGCACCCTTCCCGATACTCGTTACGCTCTCGGGTATATTGACCCTCTCGAGAAAACCGCACCTTAAAAAAGCACCTTCTCCGATACTCGTTACTCCATCGGGTATGTATACGCTCTTGATATCGTTGTTGTCCGCAAAAGCATTATTGCCTATGGACTTTACGGGTATCCCGTCAATCTCAGAGGCTATAACTATATGGGTTTCAGTTGCGCTTCCGATACCGGAAATGATATAATATTCACCGTCCGAAGACAGCGTATACTCTAAATCTTCCGTAGGAACTCCGCCCGGCTCTTCGCCTATATCTCCGCCGGGATCTTCACCGACGTCTCCGCCCGGCTCTTCGCCGACGTCACCGCCCGGTTCTTCACCTATATCTCCCCCGGGGTCTTCACCGACGTCACCTCCGGGAGGCGTTACGGTGTTCAAAACACATGCCGAAAGTGACAATACAAAACAAAACACCGTGAATATGACAAGAACGATCAACAGTTTCTTACTTATAATCTTATACTCCTTAATTCTTATGGCGGAAAAACAATAAAAACAAAGCATATACCATACCGAAAGACAAACGCCGCCCCTGCAAAAGATATTTAGTGCATTTCCGATGTAAGTATATCATGTAATTTTTCAAAAATCAAGCAAATACACTTAACTGCCATCCGAGAAGCGCCGTACCGGAATACCGCGCGAAACAGCAACTTTCAGTCAGTCAAACGACATTGGGCGAAAAAAAGCGATTCGCCGCGTACAAAATCCGGCATACTGTTTCAGGCTCAGATAAAACCATAGAAAAATGGCCGGGTTTCATATGTCATCACAGACAAAAGCACGATTTGTTCGGTCGTGTCTCTGCAATTGCAAACAGGCAAAGCTTTAAAAAACTCAGACAGAGTTTTACTGCGTAAAAGGAATTTGAAGCTAAGACGCCGAAAAAGTTTTTTCTTAATGCCTTTTGTCCTTAAAATAACTCCCTTCGGATTTTAACCGCATATTACGTGCTCCGCTGCCAAAGAAGGCGGTAATACCGTTTCGTTGTATCCGTGCGTAGGCAAGCCCGAAAAAACGTTTTTCGGCAATAATAGTACAAGTTGTTCAGCTCAGACGCGCATTTCCGCACTTTGCGTACAAAAAACACGAAAAACATTGCCGTCCGGCTTTCGATTTTACGAAAACGGCGCCTGCTCGGAATTTGCGCACGTTTCGGTGAAGAGCCATAAACGGAATTAACAGCTCATTCGGGAGATATCGTTTCCTGAAACTATGACATGATCTATATATCGGTATTCATTCTTTTCCGGCGACCGATAAAATCCTGTTCTCCGACATGGTTTTTATTGTGTTCACATCAGCTTCAAAAATATGACAAATGACGAAAAATGTGGTATAATCAAGCAAAATCGATAAGGAGTGATTTATGTTCGGCAATAAAGTCGCCGTGATAACAGGCGGAGCTCAAGGAATAGGAAAATACATTGCGGAACAGTTCAGAAAAAACGGAGCCGAAGCGTATATTATCGATATCCTTCCCAACGAATGTTTCGTCGGAGATATTTCGGATAAAGAAACGCTCGAAAAATTTGCCGGAACAATCGTCGCCAAACACGGTAAAATCGATTACCTTATAAACAATGCGCCTCCCCTTTCAAAAGGTCTGACAGAATGCTCGTATGAGGAATTCGAATATGCACTGAAAGTAGGCGTAACTGCGCCTTTTTACCTTGCCAAACTGTTTTCGCCCTATTTTTCCGAGGGCGGCGTTATAATAAACATTTCATCCACGCGAGACAGGATGAGTCAGCCCGAAACGGAAAGCTATACCGCCGCCAAAGGAGGGATCGCCGCTTTAACCCGTGCGCTTGCGGTCACACTTGCGGGAAAAGTACGGGTCAATTCCGTTTCACCCGGCTGGATAGATACTTCCTTCAAAGCTCATTCCGGTGCCGACGCCCTTCAGCACCCTGCAGGAAGAGTGGGTACACCCGCGGATATCGCCGATATAGTGCTTTTTCTTTGTTCCGACAAGGCAGGCTTTATAACCGGTGAAAATATCTGCGTCGACGGCGGTATGACTAAGCTCATGATCTACCATAACGACTTCGGATGGACTCTCAATCAAAAAGACTGAGCACGCTTACGAAGCCCGGGAAAGCGAGACACGCTTACGAAGCTCGGAAAAGCGAGGCACGCTTGCGGAGCCCGGAAAAGCGAAACACGTTTACGAAGCTCGAGAAAACAAAGCACGCGTTAGAAGCCCGGGAAAGCGAGACACGTTTGCGGAGCCCGGAAAAGCGAAACACGTTTGCGAAGCCCGGAAAAGCGAAACACGTTTGCGAAGCCCGGGAAAACGAGACCTGCCTACGTAATTCGGGAAAGCGAGACACGTTTACGGAGCCCGAAAAAGCGAAACACGTTTACGAAGCCCGGAAAAGCGAGGCACGTTTGCGAAGCCCGGGAAAACGAGACACGCTTGCGGAGCCCGGGAAGACAAGGCACGCTACGAAGCCCGGAAAAGCGAGACACGCTTACGAAGCCGGGAAGACAAGGCACGCTTACGAAGCCCGGAAAAGCGAGACACGTTTGCGGCCCCGGGAAGACAAGGCACGTGTTTGAAGCACGGAAAACAGTTTCCTCTTCCTGACGGCACTGTTTCCGCTCAAGAAACGTCTGCAGACGCTTTCGGTTCCCCAATGAAAGCGGGCAGATTTTCCGGTGGTTTTCCGTAAGTAAGTTTTAAGTCTTTTAGTATCCTGAAAAAAAGCCGAAAACCCTGCAGGAAAGCGTGAGGGCGCCCTTCCGGAAGTTGACGGATGCGATCAGGGGAGTTATACTTTATCAGTTAAATCATCAAAGGGATAATTTTATGGAAGAACAGGAACAATCGCCGGTCCAAAACGTCAAACACATGCACGGCGCACTGAAAAAAAGAATAACTAAGGCTATTTTTATCGGGGTACTGAAAAATAACATAGTGCTTCTTATTGCAGTAGTTGCGGCTGCCGTAACGTGCGTTTTCGTACCCTTCGACGATCAGTACGCAGGTTATTTCGACCTCGGAACTCTTACGTGTCTTTTCTGTACACTTGCGGTAGTCGCGGCTTTCAAAAACATCAAATTTTTCGAATGGCTTGCAAACGTCATAATACGCCGCTTCAAAACCAAACGCAATCTCGTTCTGGCGCTGGTTTTCATTACATATTTCGGTTCTATGATAATGGCCAACGATATGGCTCTTATCACATTCCTTCCTCTCGGCTTTTTCGCCCTGAGCATGTGCGGAGAACGTAAGCTGACTGCCCTGACTTTCGTTATGCAGAATGTGGCTGCCAACCTCGGCGGCATGCTGACCCCCTTCGGCAATCCTCAGAATCTTTATCTTTATTCTTTCTTCAGTATCCCGGCTGCGGAATTCTTTAAGATTATGGCTCTTCCTTTTGCCGTAGCTTTTGTTCTTATTCTTTCGGTATGTCTTTTTGTGAAACCTACTCCCATAGAACTCAGATCCGCTCCCGAAAAACGTCCTGCCGTCTGGCGCATGATCGTTTACTCGGTACTTTTCGCGCTTTCGATACTTATCGTCTTCCGGGTGTTCGATTACTACTGGGGATTGATCGCCGTAACCCTATCGCTCATCGTATTCGATTACAAGTCCCTCCTAAGAGTAGACTACTCTCTCCTGCTCACATTCTGTGCATTTTTTATTTTCTCGGGCAACATGGCTCGCATAGACGCGGTAAGAGATTTTTTCAGCAAGCTCATCAGTGAAGACGCGCTCCTTTTCAGCGTACTTTCTTGTCAGCTTATTTCCAACGTGCCTTCCGCCGTTTTGCTTTCAAAGTTCACTCAGGACTACGCCGGTCTGCTTATCGCCGTGAATATCGGAGGACTCGGAACTCCCATAGCGTCTCTTGCAAGTCTGATAACTCTACGTTCCTTCAACGCCGTACAGCCTGAAAACATAAAAAAATATATCGGTATTTTCCTGCTGATAAATTTCGGGTTTCTGGCTGTGCTGATCGGAACGGGTTACGCCGCCCTTGCCATCATAGGATAATGACATAAACGTCAGTACAAGGAGATCAGCATATCATGTGCACACCCGAAGCAAAAAATAAGAAGCCGTCGATCGTGAGGCTCAAAAAGTCGGAATGGAAGGGATTCATTCTTCCCGTGGAATATACCTCCTCCGAATATTACGACGTAAAAATAAAAGCGGATACTTCCGGATTTACGGCTGTATTTGAAAGAAAAGCTTTTTCCGTTCCCGTAAAGCACTCGCCGGAAGCTTACGATTACCCTGACAGACTTTTCGCCCCCCATTGGCCGGGCGCTTCGGCTTACGGGATCTTCGACGAAGGCTCTCTTACGGGCGCAATAGAAATTTATCCCGAAAAATGGTCAGACAGGCTCAGAGTAACGGAACTGTGGTGTTCGGAAAAGTACCGTAAACGCGGACGCGGAAAAGCTCTTATGGACAAAGCTAAAGAGTACGCCGTAAAGCACGGCTTCCGTATGATCATACTCGAAACGCAATCCTGCAATGTAAACGCCATAGATTTCTATTTGAGTCAGGGATTCCGTCTTGCGGGCTTTGACGCTTACTGTTACTCAAACCATGATATAGAAAATAAGGAAGTACGTGTCGAACTCGGCTGGATAAACCGCAATTCCGACAGTCAGAAGGTATGAACGCTTTCCGTCTGCCGGTCATGGACAAAAACTATAAAAACCGAAAACGAAAGTTATACGGATATTCGGGAAAAACTCTGTTACAAAGCAAAAGAACAGTATGCTCCTCAGGATGTTTCTCCTTTTATACATGCACATCATATGGTATGTGCAATTGAAAGTGAAAACGGCGAGATATATACGAGATATATACCGGATTAAGTATCGAAAGCTGAGAAATGATCTACAGAGTTTGATTATCTTCCGGAAAACAAAATAAACCCTATCACCGGGCAGGAAGCCGTGTTACTGTGGTCATGATTGTTCAAAGTGTGTTACCTATATTGCAACGCAAACCAATAATGATGACCTGCGCAGACAGACTCAGAGTTTTTATAAAGAGAGCTTTGGTCTTGACATTCCTCTTGAAAAATCCTGCTGCGACGGTGGCAGATCAAAAAACGTATTTGAATTGTGCAAAGAGTGTCCATTCAAAAAGTGTTGCATTGAGCGAAGTGCAGATGCTTGCGCTAAATGCTCGGAATACCCTTGCAAAGAAATTTCGGATTACCAAGCAAAGTATGTAAACAAGTGCAACCAACTGGAGAATAAGTGATGACTATTCACGAAATGCAAAATTTGAACCGAGCCACCATTGAATATGCTTCAACAGTTATTGTGCCCGGCATGACGCTTGTTGAGCTTCGCCAACTGTGTGAGGAATATATGCTTTCCCATGGTGCGGTTTCCTTTTGGTATTGGGATGTGGGTGCTTTTGTTTTCGCCGGTGAAAAGACCGCTGTATCGGTATCCGGTCGTGAGTATAAAACAGATGACCACATAATTGAGTCAAACGATATTATCACAATAGATTTAAGCCCGCAAAACAACTGCATTTGGGGCGACTACGCCAGAACGCTGATCGTAGAAAACGGAAAAATCGTCAAAGACATAGAGCAAATACAGAATGATGAATGGCGAAACGGTCTCAAAATGGAAGCCTATCTGCACGAAGCTATGCTTGGTTTCGTGAATGAGAACACAACTTTTGAGGAGCTGTTCTACTACATAAACGATCAGATCAAAGCTCGTGGGTATGTCAACCTTGATTTTCTTGGAAACTTGGGTCATTCCATAGTTAAGAATAAAAGACACCGTATCTACATCGAAAAAGGAAACACGGAAAAACTGTCCGCTGTCGAAGCGTTTACTTTTGAACCGCATATCAGTTTGCCTTGGTCTTTATACGGATTCAAAAAAGAAAACATATACGGATTCAACGGTGGTGTTTTGACCGAACTATAAAGCAACGGAGGATATGAATATGAATATAGCTGTTTTTGTCTCTCATGGAGGTAGTGATTTACAAGCAATTATCGACGGATGTAAAAGCAATAAGATCAATGCTACGGTTGTGGCTGTTATAAGCAATAACGCTGATTCTATGGCTTTACAGAGAGCCAACAATGAGAATATTTCGGCATATCATTTGAGCGCAAAAAAAATTCGGAAGCGAAGAAGCTCTCGCTAAAGAAATCCTTGATGTGTTGGCTACCCACGAGGTTGATATGATTTTCTTGGCTGGGTACATGAGAATGTTACATATCACGGTTTTGGAAAAGTATAACAACAGAATCTTTAACATCCATCCTGCTCTGCTGCCCAAGTTCGGCGGCAAAGGAATGTATGGGATGAACGTACATACTGCCGTAATTGAAGCAAAAGAAAAAGAAACCGGAGTAACGATTCACCGTGTAAATGCCGAATACGATAGCGGCGAGATCGTTGCTCAGACTACAGTGCCGGTATTGGAGAACGATACACCGGAGATATTGGCTGCAAGAGTTCTTGAAAGGGAGCATACCTTTTTGGTCGAAGTGATTGCAGACATTATCAACGGAAAGATTGTTTTAGGGTGAACGAGTAGGTACACGATGACCATAGAAGAAATAAAAATTCGTCAGATGGCAAATCAACATTTGCTCCAACCGACAGATAAAATGACCGTCCTCCATGATCTTTGTGGTGTTCAAGCGCAATTCATGGTAAACGCTATGCACTCGCTGAAAATAAGGTGTTCAGATTATAATAAGGATACTGTCAAAAATGGGCTTGTAAAAAACTGGACAGTCAGAGGAACAGTTCATGTGTTTGCCGAAGATGATCTGCCATTATTCATTCATTGCAATAATGGGCAAGATTATTTGCGTAACGATTGGCGTGGATATACGTTTTGGAATCAGCGTGATAAATGGGCACTTACACCGGAGCGACAGGCTTATTTTGCTAATGTGATCTTAGATGCTCTTAAATACTCCGAGCTGACAAGAGAAGAATTAAAGGATGTCTGCAGACAAAACGGTATGACCGAACCCGAAGAAAGCAGTATGTTCGACCAATGGGGTGGCGGCGTTCGTGAAATGTGCGAACGTGGATTTATAAACTATGTTGTCCAGGAAAAGAAAGCTTTCTGCTTATCTCCTGCGTTTACTCCCATTCCGGAGCAAGAAGCAAACCTTGAAATGGCTCGTCGATACTTTACCCACATGGGACCTTCCACCATTCACGATGCCATGTACTATTTTCATGCAACAGCCGCACAGGTTAAGGATTGGCTTTCCAAACTGCCTGTATCAACAGCAGAATGTGAAGGTAAAACCTATTTTTATATCGACAACAATCAGACTTACGATCAAGGGATTCCAAAATGTCTGTTCCTTGCAGGATTTGACCAACTTCTTTTAGCTCACGAAAAAAAGGAAAGCTTGTTTTTAAGCCAAGAGAATTTGAGGGCGATATTCAATCTCGCAGGGATTGTAATGCCTGCATTGATGATTGATGGCGAAGTGGTCGGCAAATGGAAAAAGAAGAATAAAAAATTGTCGGTTACGATGTTCAAAACAGTAACGCAACAAGAAAAAGACATCGTTGCCGATTTTGCAGGCACGCTGTGGAATGACATTACATCAATAAGTTTTGATGAATAAGTATCTTTCTGTGGCGTTATACGAGAAAGACAACGGTCAATAAGTCCTGAGAAGAATACGGCCTCTCTTTCTTATTTTCAGATCTCGCATCCGGACCTTACTGTACTATCGCAAAAAACATTTTTCTTCATAGCTTCGGAAAGTTTCACACGTTATATAAAGCGGATCACGAAACCCGCCGGGAGCCCTGATACATTTCAGAAACGACCGCCTATCGGAACATCTCACTGTACAGCCGAAACAAATCGCCTGCTGCAGCCGTTTTTTCTATGCTTAAAAAAGGTCGATAAAAAATTAAGCCGCAGGTTTTACAGGCGGATATTTTCGGGATAGCATTTACGTCGTTTTTTACCCGCAGATTTCTTCGGGATAGCATTTACGTCGTTTTTTACCCGCAGATTTCTTCGGGATAGAATTTACGTCGTTTTTTACCGGCGATTTTTTTCACGAAAATATTTCCCTTCGACTGCCTGCAGCCTTGCCTGATGAGTACAAATGCCTTGATGCAATACATCTGACCTGTTTCCGTGAAAAAAACCGTTCTGAAAAGGCAGGGTTTCCGATGCGCGGGCGATCGTGTTTTATATTTCAATACTTTTTAGCGATATCAGCTTGAATTACGGTATGAGCTTTAATTAAATAATAAGCCGATACTGGCAGAAAAAACCTGATTTGAAATCCGGATAAGGGCGCTGCACTTAAAAAAGCGACATCGCACCGCTTTGAAACTCTAAAAATCCGATCATATTCTCCGGAGTATCAAACCGGCTGCACTGTTTTGTGCAGCCGGTTCAAATAAGCGGTCATATCGTTCGATAAAAAATCATAAACTATTCTTCGGTCTTGACGGGGACGTTTTCCGACACGGCTGTCTGCCTGTCTTTATTGTCCGCATTCTGATCGGATTCGGGGGATTTTACCGTTCCGAGGTAGTCGGGCAGTTTCATTCCTGCGGCGTCGAAAAGTTCGCTGAGCGGAGGTACGGATTTATAAAGCGAGCTTATAAAATTACTTGTTGAGCTGTTTCCGTTTTCGCCTTTTCCGCTGTCCCAAACCGTGACTTTGTCGATCTTTATATTCTTTACAGCTTCGACCTGTATACGCACGAGATTCTCAAGCTTATCGGAGATCATAAGTCTTACAGCGCTGTTTGCGTCGCCGCCTGCCGCCTCGACTATATTCTTAAAACCTTCCGCCTGCTTGGTGAGCACTTCCTCGATACCTTTTGCCTGTGCCAGCATTTTGGCATATATTGCGTCAGCTTCGCCCTTTGCGTGAAGACGCATCTTTTCGGCTTCGGCTTCCGCCTGTATTTCCATCTTGCGTTTTTCTATTTCCGCGTTTACTATCGTATCGGCTTCCAAGGTGGCTTTCTCTCTGCTTGCACGCGCTTTTTCCGCTTCCATCTGAGCAGTATAGGAATCTTCGAGAGCCTTGGCTTTTGCGATATTTTCCGCCGTTGTTGCCCTTCTTAATGACTCCGCCTCTACTTCCCTTCTCGTGGCGTTGGACTGAGATATCTTCGCCATAGCCTCATTTTCGCCGTTTATGGCTTTCTGATTGGCGTCGGCAACATTTATTCTCTGATCCATCAAAGCGTTTGCTTCTCCTATGCTTCCGTCTCTGTTTTTCTCCGCCACGGACTTCTTCGCGTCGTTTATAGCTTTCGCCGCCGCCTCTTTTCCGAGTGCGTCTATATAGCCCGATACGTCGTTTATATCGGTAACGTTTACGTTTATGAGCCTGAGACCTATCTTCTTGAGCTCTGTTTCCACGTTTCTGCTCACTGCTTCGAGGAACTTATCTCTGTCGGTATTGATTTCCTCGATATCCATCGTCGCTATAATAAGACGAAGCTGTCCGAAAATGATATCCTTTGCAAGCTCCTGTATCTCATTGAGTTTAAGTCCCAGTAGCCTTTCGGCGGCATTCTGCATAACTCCCTGCTCCGTGGATATACCTACCGTAAAAGTACTTGGTACGTCAATTCTTATATTCTGTCTGCTGAGTGCGTTTCTCAGGTCGACGCTGATCGATATGGGCGTGAGATCCATGTACTGATACCCTTGGAAAAAGGGCCACACCAATGACGCTCCGCCGTGTATGCACTTTGCCGAACGCGGCGTGCCGTCCTTATTGTCCTTTATCTTTCCGTATATGACAAGTATTTTGTCTGACGGACATTTACGGTATCTCGAAATAAGAAATACAAGAAACGCCACTACAAGTATCACAAGCGCTATCAGCAACGGCTCAAAAACTATTCCGCTGAGCAAAAAACCTATTACTACCATCGATTTCCTCCTTCTTTCCTTTTTTGATATGTCTTACTGTATTATTTACATCACAGCATATAAACATAGACTCTCCACAATATTTTTTTTCTTATACTGTTTTTTTTATACTGTTTTATTTTTCATTGCTTTTCCTTAAGGGCATCCTGAGTATTGCCCTCACCGACGACCGCATCTGTCTTTTTCACCAGCAGCGTATTCTCGTCAATGATATCTACGACTTCCACCTGACTGTCCGTAACAAGCTTTTCATTATCATCGGTCACCGCGTCGGCTTCCACAAACCTGTCCTGAAGAGTCAGCGTTACCTTACCCACGCCTCCGCGTGATGCGGGGATAGGTATATATACTCTTGCCCGTTTTCCTGCCGCATTCCTGAGCTGCACTGCTCCGTCCCCCTGCAGTCTCATCGCGGCTCTCCACGATATGGCAAACACGATCATCGTCAGGATCATTCCCGCTATGCCTATCAATATCGACCATATATCGTCCAAACCCAAAACACTTACACCGTATGCAAGCCATCCGCCGACGGTCAGTCCGGCAATGATGCCTCTGAAAGTGAAAAGTCTGAGTCCGCCGATATTTACCATGCTGTCAAGAGGTACGTCGTCGCCTATATCGAAATCCACATCGGGGTCCGCTTCACCGAAGCCTATAAGCGCAAGTATGGTTTGGATTATCGTGATCAAGGTAGCGCTGCCGGCTATGCACACAAGCGCTTGCTGCAATACACTCATCCCGTTCCACCATTCAGCCATTTTACACCTCCTTAAACTTTCCTGAAAATGCATTCTCGGAAAGTATATATTATTTTACCACATCTTCCGTCCGATGTCAACTTTTATGCTGTGCCGCACTCCCGGGACCGCCTCCCCCCTTCTCGGAATACGAGTCTTTTGCACGCTCGATCCCCTTCCGTGCGTCTTTCTGCGCCGTTCGCCGCAAATCCTCTTTCCCGCCGACGGTATTGAAAAAGGCGGAAACAGAAATTTCCGCCTTGATTGCTTTTTTATACGTCTCTTTGAACTCTTAATCGCAAAGCGACTTGAGCTGCTCAAGAGCGTCTTCAAAAGATTTATTGACTATTTCAAACGGCGTCGAAGTCGTCAGATCCACACCGGCTACCTTGAGTTCGCTTACCGGATCCATTGAACCGCCGAGTGACAGAAATTCCTTATATTTCTTTACTGCAGGCTCACCCTCTTTGAGTATTTTTTCAGCAATACATACCGCGCTTATGATACCCGTAGCGTATTTATATACATAAAACGCCCTGTAAAAATGCGGCACCCTGCACCATTCGTAACTGATCTCTTTATTATGCTTGACGTGTCTGCCGTAATACTTCTTGTTGAGCTTAAGATATTCCGCACATAAATTCTCATAAGTGAGCGTCTGCCCCTTTTCGACCATCTCATGCGAGATAGACTCAAACTCTGCAAACATCGTCTGACGATACATTGTAGTGCGAAGCATGTCAAGATATACCGTGATAAGATACTTCTTTACTTTTATGTCGTCAGTATTGGCTGTTATATACTTATGCAGAAGTATCTCATTACAGGTGCTCGCTACCTCTGCAACAAATATTTTATACCCGCTCTTGTTATAGCACTGCCCCTTCTCGCTGTAATAACTGTGCATGGCATGCCCCAGCTCGTGAGCTATCGTACTTATGTCATTGAGAGTTTCCTGATAATTGAGAAGCACAAAAGGATGCACTCCCGAAATACCCATCGAATAAGCACCGCTCCTCTTGCCCGGAGTCTCATAAACGTCCATCCAACGCTCATTCTTCGCCCTGTCAAGCAACGCGATATAATCTTCGCCCAAAGGCGCTAACCCCTTCTTCACAAGCTCAAACGCATCTTCAAAATCAAGCTTGTATTCCACGTCTTCAAAAGCCGGAACATACATATCATACATGTTCAGAGTCTTGAGCCCGAGTAACTTCTTCCTCAGCCCTACATACTCGTGCAAAGGCTTGAGACTCTTGTGCACGCTCTTGATAAGGTTGGTATATACCTTCTTGTCCACCTCTTCATAAAACAAAGCAGACTCCATAGTGCTGCCGAATTTCCTCGAACGGGCAAAATACCAGTCCTTCTTTACATTGCTTTCGTATAACGACGAAAGCGTATTGACAACGTCTATGTAACTCTTATAATACTGCTTGAACGCCTTGGCTCTTATCTTCTGATCTTTGTCCTGCATAAGCACACTGTACGTTCCGTGACTCAAAGACACTTTCTCTCCCCTTATATTTATCGTGCCGTACTTGATATCTCCGTTATCCATTCTGTTGAAAGCTGTCGAAAAACCTCCGGAAAAATCACCAGCACCGGCCAGCAAAGATTCACCTTCCTCAGACAATATGTGTGGCTTGTTCCTGAGTATGTACTTTAACGTGATGTCAAAATCGGCAAATTCGGGATCATTTATCATCTCGTTTATAAACGAATCGGATAAAGCACTCATTTCGGGATCCACAAACGATAAACTCTGATTCAACCTTACAAATAAATTCTGCGCCTTGCCTATCCTCTCCTGCGCTTCAGTATTTTTCGTATCCTCGTCATACTCTAAATGCGTATAACAATATATCTTTTCAAGCTCCAATGACTTCTCATCCAACAGCTTGTAAAAACGAAGGATCGTCTCTTTGTCTTTGAGCTTGCCTCTGAATCCCTCTATAGCCGCAAATACTCCGCTGAATCCGGCCACGGCTCTTTCCCACTCTTCGGGCGTGGCAAAAATATCGCTTTTGTTCCAGGTATACCTCTCAGGTACATCAGCCCTCTTTTCGTATTTCATATTGTCTCCTTTTTTTATTTTATTTCCGCCTCGGCGGTGACGCTCTTCGGAATACCTGCTCTTTCAAGCCTTATTTTATCCCCTTTAAAAGACACAAATATCTCCTTTCCGTCGTTTTTTATATTATAACATATTCTGAAAATAAATGCAAGTGTTTTTGCGAAATTTCATTCACAGCAAAACCATATTCTTTTATTTTACTTTGTTTCAGACGGTCTTTGTTGAACATGTGTTATGAATTTTATACAATATACTTATTTAGTCTGTCTAATCCCTTTTTCTGCCCTCTGCAGTGTAAAACACGGCAAGGACAGCACAAAAACCGTAAAAAACGCCGCTAATATAAACCAACTTTGCGAATATATGTCAATGCCACAGATACAAACAGCGCCGTAAATACCGAAGCCTCAGATTGTACGTCAACGCTGTGAATATAAAACACCCGACGCCGC